>Ga0265298_10002603_pt1 | contig 24821 bp, 21 predicted proteins | sample AusTroGonzalo_MG_3_FD_193486 | JGI IMG/M metagenome (GOLD analysis project Ga0265298, IMG submission 193486) | Bovine rumen microbial communities from tropical cattle in Woodstock, Queensland, Australia - Gonzalo_01 | ecosystem: Host-associated > Mammals > Digestive system > Stomach > Rumen ...
ACATCATATTGTCTATGACGATGGAAGAATAGGGCCGTCCCTGCTTGTTATAGATGGCACGCCCCTCGCGGCCGACCACCTCTCCGAGCAGGCGATGGCTCCTGCCGCAGGAGCAGCGCTCCTTCTTGATGTAGGCCAGGTCCCCCAGCTGATAACGGAGGAAGGGGAAGGCATAATTGTTCAGGTCCGTGCTGAGCACCTGTCCGATCTCCCCGTCCGGCAAGGGCCGCCCCTCGCGGTCGACAATCTCGACGACACAGTGTTCCTCTCCCAGGTGCAGGCCTTCGTGCATAGCGCATTCGTGGGCCGTCAGGCCGCCGTCCGAAGCACCGTAAGCGTCAAAAACGGGAGCCTTGAACACCTGCTGGATCTTGTCCCGGTATTTGGGATGCAATTTCTCGCCGGTGGTGAACACCACCTTGACCGGGCAGACGGGCAACTGGTTCTGTTCGATATAGCGGGCAAGGAAGTAGAGCGAAGAGGCGTAGCCGCGGATGCCGGCCGGCCGGTATTTCATCATCGCCCGGTAATGCTCCGCCATCGCCTCCGGGGTAATATCCGTACAGTCGCGCTTCAGGTTCCTCATAATCAGGCGGTCATACAGGTTCTTGACGCGCATCTTCCTGCGGTTCTCCTTGCTGTCCACCAAAGAGTTTCCCGCCAGGGTGAAGAGTTTCTCCCCCACCTGGAAACCGGCCCAGGTCCACCCCCGGAGATTGAGCCCCCGCGTCTTGTTCCAGGTCTCCAGGTCTTCCAGGAAGCGCATCGGAGTCCCCGTGCTTCCCCCGGTAGAGCCTTCCAGCGTCTGGCGCAGGCGGATATCCTCAGCACACAGTTCCTGATAGTGCTCCCTGATCAGCTGCTTGGTCAGTACCGGCAGTTTGGCCAGGTCCTCCCTGTCCCGGATATCTTCCGGCCTGAGCTTCCGCTCCGTAAAGACCCTCCTGTAATAGGGGACGTTTTCATAACAATGCCGCACCAGACGGCGCAACTTCTCGTTTTGGAGTTCCCGCAGCCGGTCTTCTGACAGCCATTCCGTCTGCAGGGCTTCCGCAAAAGCTCCGTGCAGATTCCTCCCCTTCAGCCGATCGCCCAGGGGAATCAGAATTTTCCTGTCGATAACACTGTAGATACTCATGGCCGCAAAAGGTGTTTCCTGATGTTCAACAATAACTGCCTTCTGTGCTTGGTCTTGAGATTCAGCAGTTTCTTCACGACACTGGTGCGCATATTAACGCGTTCCCGGGCATGCTCCCTCTTGAGCAGCTTTTCATATTTCCTCTGATACTCCGCCTCCGGGAGCAGGGAAAGCGCAGCGTATTCCTCCTGGATACGCTTGAAATATCGGGCAAAGGCCTCCGCATCCATCGGCGCGACCAGCGAATCCCCGTAAGCCATATCCTGCACCTTCACTCCGGAAAAGGACAGGCCGGTAATGGCGCCTGCCTCGATCTCCACCCGGGCCGTCATTCCTTTCCCGAAACGGGCCGACTGCACATCGTCGAAACAGAAATTTCCCAGGGAATAGAGGATGTGTCCGTCCTTATAGCGCTCATAGGGCTGAATGACATGCGGATGGTGTCCGACAATCAGCTGGGCGCCCGCATCGATCAACGCCCGGGCCAGTTCCCGCTGCTTCAGTGAAGGGAAATGGATGTACTCATTCCCCCAGTGGAAGATCAAGATGATGACATCCGGCTGCAGGGCTTTCATCCGCTCCAGGGTCTCGAAGACCTTCTCCCTTTCCAGGCTGGCATAACAGCCCGGATTCTCGAAAGAACTGATGGACTCGTCGCAAAAGCCGGCCATACAGACCTTCGTCCCTTCCGCCGTCAGCGTCAGGATTTCCGGCTCCCCGTCCCCGGTCCGTGCGCCCGTGACGTGGATCCCCCTGCTTTTCAGGACGGAGAGGGTTTCCTGATACCCCTCCACCCCCTGCTCCAGGATATGGTTGTTGGCCACGTTCAGGACATTGATGCCCGAACCCTTGAGTATATCGGCAAAGAACGGACGGCCGCAGAAAGTTTCTTCGTCCGGAGCTTCCACCAGCGGGCCTTCCAGATTGCCGATGGAGAAATCCCCTTCCTGCAACACGTCGGCGATTTCACGCATCCAGGCCCCGGCCCGTTCCTCTCCGGTCAGCGACCGGATACCGAAGCCGGCGGTGAAGAACTCATCTCCCGGAAAGATATCCCCTATGAAGCGTAGTCTCAGCATCTTATTTGCGGTCGATATATTGCAGGACCTTATCCCATCTTTTCCCGTTTTCCGCCACGGAAAACTTCTTCTTGATCTTGACGGCCTGGGCGCGCATCTCTTTCAGCTGTTCCGGACTGGAGAGCAACTTGTCCAGGCAGGAGACAAACTCGGCTTCCTGTTCCGTATCCTGGTACAGGTACCCGTTCTGGCCGTTGACGATGACGTCCGCGATATCGCCGACATCGGACACGACCGGCACGCATCCGCAGTTCATCGCCTCCAGCAGGGAAACGGGGAAGCCCTCCCCCCTGGAACAGGAGACGAAAATCCGGCTGTCGGACAGCACCCGAATTTTTTCTTCGACGGCAGCAATGTAGCCCAGGAAATCAATCCTGTCCGCCACTCCGGCCTCCCGGGCCGCCGCCTTGACATTCTCCAATTCTTCCCCGTCACCGGCGATGACGACCTTCAAGGGATAGCGGTCTTTCAACACCGCCAGGGCCCTGATCAGCAGAAGGAGATTCTTATTGCGGTCGATGCGGGAAAAGGAGACGATGTCCCAGTGGCGTTCTTCCCGGAGGGGAACCTGCGTAAATTGTTCATCCGGCAGGTTCGGCATGGTGAAAATCATTTCCGGACGGATTCCCTTCCCCAGCAGGTACTGCCGGGTACGCTCTCCGGTCACGGTAATGGCGGCACCCCTGCCGAAGAGCCACAGATTGAATTTTTCCACCCACGGCCCATCCACCCAGAACTCCCGGTGGCCGGCGATGGTCATATGGATATAGGGTTTGTGCGTCAGGAGGCTGATGGCCCTGCCGATCCAGCCGTGCGGAGTATTCAGCACGCCGACGATGGCGTCGATGCCGTCCCGGCGGACCGCCCGGCTGCCCCGCCGGATCTTGGCGATATGGCGCAAAATCCCTTTTTGCGCTTTGGACGGTAGCAGGTACTCCACCCTTTCATCTTCCAGCGTCCCCGCAAAATCCCGGAGCACGCTGATGTGCTGGACGTGGCGGGAAGCCAGCATCGGCCGGAGGACATTTTCCGTCAAGGTGCTGTTGAATAATTTGCAAACGACCAGAACTTTCATCTTACCCCCTGATTAATGTCCATAAAATCAATACCCCGATGGCAAAGCCGTGGAACAGCGGCTCCGCAATCAGGCCCTTCTCCCGCCGCTCCCACTGATAGAGCCCATAAAACGCCAGTATATAGGTGAAAGGAATATGCGTCATGACCTTGCGCAGTTCCAACGTCGCCATCACATAACCCGTAGCCAGCATCCCCAGCAGGACGAAGGCGGCCAGCGGTATCATCTTCGTTTCCCGCTGCCGGAGCAGGAAATAGACGCCCAGCCAGAGCGGAACGGCCAGGAAAAGGCGATAAGTAAGCCCGGCTCCGTAATAATTGATCAGGATGGGCTGGCCGGCCACTTTGGGGAACAGGGACGGGAACGGTCCGAACGGAGCAGCGAACCAGGCGACGAAGCGGCTGAAGCCCGAGGAATAATCGTAGGCCCGTCCGTAGTCCACCAGGGCGTCCATATCCCCGCCCGTATAGTTGACCATCAGGCCCTGTAAGGTCGTAAAGAATACGACCAGCAGCCCGGCGATAAGGATATAGAGCATCAGGGAAATCGCCTTCCCGCGCTGTGAAACGGCGAAGTATATCAGGAAAGCCATCAGCAGCAAGGCCGATATGGCCGGCCTGAAAAACAGAATCAGGCCCAGGGACAGGGCCACCCCGGCGTATGCGACCTGTTTTTGGTCGAAGACGGCCTTGTAGAAATAATACAGGGCACAGACGACAAGGAATATGAAAATGGATTCCTTGAGGAAAGAGCAGTGGAAGAAAATCAAGAAGGACGAAGTGCCGTAGGCCAGCGCGGCCAGATAGGCATAGATCCTCGGCATAAAATGCAGGCCTATCCTGAAAAGCATCAATGCTGAAAAAGCACCGGTAATCATATAGATGGCATTCAGGAAAAACTTCGAGGGGATGATGGCCATCATCAGGCTGTCGAAGATCAGGGCTCCGCAATCGTCGAATTCGTAACGGCCGACGATCCGTTTCACATTGGCGGCAAGGCCGATGTCCCGGGTTTTCATACTGTTTTCATAGTAGAACCAGGCATCCGACTTGCTGAGCATGAAGGTATCTCCCGAATAGTACACGGAAATGAGCATGAAGGCCGTGCCGATGAAAAGCGAGTAGAGGAGCACCGTGAAGAAAAGGACCTTTTCGGAAAGGCGCTGCCGCTCGTCCCGGGAAAAATACATCAGGAGACCCAACTGCGTAACATAGGCCAGCAGCGTTCCCAGCGTCATCAGGCAGAACGAACGCTCCAGGGCCAATGCCCCCAGCAGGCCGATGGAAAGCAGCCCGACGATGAGGATGTTACTATGCAGTCTATACAACATCAGCCTTTGATGAACTTCCTTAAACGCCAATACAAACCCAGCAGGCCGACCGTAGCCCTCAGGCCGAACCAGCGCAATAATCCGGCTGCCCGGCGCGCCTTCGGCGTACCCGCCCCTTCCAGCAGGTCACGATGCCGCCGCAGGACGGAGAGCGCAGCCTCCCGGTCCGCCTTGTCAAGCAGGTACAGATGATATCCCAGACTCACCCACATCTCCGCCAGATACACCCGGATGGGGGCGGCATTCACGCAGGAACGGGAGCAGTTTTCCTTCCACTCGGTAAAGACCTTGTCATAACTATCATAGACCCGGAGCGAAGGAGTGGTGGAAAGACTGTCGCTGCGGTGATGGTACGCATAGAAATCCAGGTTCTGCACGCGGACGCTGCCGGCGCATTGCCAGAGGCGCAGGCTCCAGGGCACGTCCTCGCTGATGTAGCCCAGGGGGAAGAGGATTCCGTTCTCCACGAGCAACGCCCGGCGGACCAGGAGCATGCACGCACTCATATTGAACTGCTGCGTCCGGATCAGGTGGTCGAAGACCGCCCCGGCATCCGGAAGGGCGGCCAGGACATCGGTATCGTAGTCCGGGCCTGCCTGACGCCGGTTTTCCCAGACATGCACCGCCTTGAAGAGGATCAGGTCAGCCCCGTCGCAGCGCATCAGGCTCTCCAGCCCGTCTTCCAGCAACCATTCGTCATCGGAATCCAGGAAAACGACATATTCTCCGGAGGCAGCCCGCAGGCCGGAGTTCCGTGCACCGGAGAGGCCCTGGTTCTCCTGATGGAGGACAAGGATCCGGGCATCCTGCGCCGCCAGCCGGTCCGCGAGCACGCCGCTGCCGTCCGTACTGCCGTCATCGACCAGGATCATTTCATAATCCCGGAAGCTCTGCCGCAGGACGGAATTCACGCAGCGCTCCAGGTAGGGCGCGACGTTATAGACCGGTATGACAACGCTCAGTTTCAACTCAATGGCTATGCCTCAAACGTAAAAAGATGTTCCCGAGAATTCCCCAGAAGTATTTCCAGTCGGTACGGCGGGGATGCCGCAGATAAGCCTCGATGTACCTGCGCTCGGATGCCTGCACTTCTTCAAGTCCCTTGGGGGTCTTGTGCTCGTAATAAAACGGCGGAATCAATCCGGGTTTCACCTTGATATGCAATTGCTGCATTTCTGGCGAATATAATGAAAAGTATTGTTCGGACAGCGGTCTCACCCCCACTAATTTCACGTCTCCGCGCAGCAGATTCCACAGCATGGGCAGTTCGTCCAGCCACAGCGGACGCAGGATCCGCCCCCAGATACTGATCCGGAAGTCGTCCTTTAACTTGCCCCCTTCCCGCAGATGGTTATGTTCGTAGACATATTCCTGCAGGTATTGGGCATAACTGTGCATGGTGCGGAATTTATACACGCTGATCAGCTTCCCGCCTTTCCCGACGCGGTCCAGCCGCAGGATGGGAGAGACACAGGTCTCGTTGCGGGGCAGCGGATCCATTTTCTTTTCCGCCAGGATGTACAGTTCTTCGTCCCGTTCCTCTTCCTCGAGAATGCGGAAACCGGCCCGGCAGACCCGCCCCAGGATTTCCGTACGGCTGTAGGAACGGTGCTTTTCTCCGGCCAGCTTGAAATAGATGGGACGAAGATAGCGGACCTTGGGACCCCAGCTGTGCCAGAGATAAGTCGTTGCGATAATCACGTCCCGGATCAGGAAGGGATATTTTCTGCGCATCCTTTCGTGTTCCTGCGTAGAGGTGTATGCGTGGAAGACTGCGCGGTCGCCGATTTCCAGTTCACGATTCCTTGCATCCAAAAAATCGTTCACATACGGAATGTGGTTCAGTCTTTCTGTAACTTCAAGAGTCTTCATAAAAAAATACCTCTCTACGGTAGAGAGGCAATAAGTACGGAACAAACAGTATCGATATCAGTTAACGTCAGATACGGGTGCATCGGCAGTGACAGTACAGTGTCACTGAGGCGCGTAGTAACGGGACTGGGTTCTCCGGTCTGGCAGGGGATAAAAGAGAACGCCGTCTGCTTATGCATGGGTCTGGGATAATAGACCATGGACGGAATACCGGCCGCTTTCAGGGCCGCCTGTACGCGGCTGCGCTGCTCCGGACTTTCCAGTTGAATGGTATATTGCGCCCAGCTGGAGCCGAAACCCTCCGGGATGACGGGCGTCACCACCTTGCCGGAGAGGCGACGGCTATATTCCCGGGCCGCGGCATTGACGCGTTCCACCTCTTCGTCAAAAACATCCAGTTTCACCTGCAGGACAGCGGCCTGCAGGGTATCCAAACGGGAATTCAGGCCGATACGGACATTGTCGTACTTGTCCGCGCCTTTCCCGTGTACACGGTAGGAAGCGATCAGGGCCGCCCACTCGTCATTGTCCGTAAACACGGCACCGCCGTCTCCGTAACAACCCAGCGGCTTGGCCGGGAAGAAGGAGGTGGTGGAGATATCGCCGAAGGAGCAGGCTTTCCGGCTTCCGATGCTGCCGCCAAAGCCCTGGGCGCCGTCTTCCAGCACCAGCAGGCCATATTTGTCGGCAATCGCGCGTACCGCAGGGTAATTGGCCGGGAGACCGAAAAGATCCACGGCGACAACGACCCGTGGCTTCAGCCGGCCTTCAGCGAGCACCGCCTGAACGGCCGCTTCCAGGCTTTCCGTGTCGATATTGTAGGTCCGGGCGTCCACGTCTACGAAAACCGGCGTCGCCCCTTCCAGGCTTACGACCTCGGCCGAAGCGAAGAAAGTAAAGTCGGGAACGAAGACTGCGTCTCCGGGGCCGATGCCCCAGGCTTTCAGGGCCAGGGTTAGCGCATCCGTGCCGTTGGCACAAGTGAGGCAGTGTTTTACGCCCGTATAGGCGGCGAGCCGTTCCTCCAGGGCCTGCACTTCCGGGCCCATGATATAATGCGCCCCGGCAGCCACGGACAGCATCGCGCTGTCCATCTTCGGCTTCAGTTCCTGGTATTGTCTCGCTAAATCCCTGAACTGCATCACTTTATCTTGCTAATAATTTCACCTTTCTCATTGACCGTCCCGATCTGGCGCGCGGGAACACCCGCCATCAGGGCAAAGTCCGGCACATCCTTCGTGACCACCGCTCCCGCGGCAATCATGGCTCCGCGGCCGATGGTGTGCCCACAAACGACCGTACAGTTGGCCCCCAGCGAGGCCCCTTCCTTGACCAGCGTCCTCAGATACTGTCCGTGCACGGGGAAATGCGCACGGGGTACCAGCACGTTGGTGAATACGCAGGACGGGCCGCAGAAGACATTGTCTTCCAGTTCCACCGCCTCATAGACGGAAACATTGTTCTGGATGCGCACGCCGTTGCCAATCCGCACATTGTTGCCGATATTGACATTCTGCCCCAGCGAACAGTTCTTCCCGATCCGGGCCCCTTTCTGCACGTGGCAGAAATGCCAGATCCTGGTCCCTTCGCCGATCAGGACGTCGTCGTCAATATAACTGGAAGGATGAACCGTAAACATAAATCAGGCAATATCGTTGAGCACCAGATACATTCGTTTTCCATTGGCCGCCGCTTCCCCGTCCAGTCCCGACAAGACGCTGCGGGGCGTCCATCCGGCCCGGAGAAGGAAGAACACGCTGTCGGCCTGACGGAGCAGGACCTCACTGTCGGCGATCAGCCGTGAAGAAGGACTGTCGATGATAATCATTTCGTAGCGGGCACGCAGCTGCGTCATCAAGGCGGAGAAACGGGGACTCTGCAACAACTGCGCAGGATCGCCCGGAAGATGACCTGCCGGCAGGACCTCCAGGCCGGGACAGTCCTCCCGCCGGGAAATGCATTTCAATACATCGGACTCCTTCCCTTCCAGATAATCGGCCAGGCCTTTCTCTCCGGCTTTCCAAAGTCGGGAAGCACCGGCCCGGCGCAGGTCGCCGTCCATCAGCAGGATCTTTTTCCCTCCCAGGGCGAAAGCCTGGGCCAGGTTCATGGAGACGAACGTCTTACCGGTACCCGGCTCTGCAGAAGCGACGAGGAAGACCTGCTCCCCTTCGGATGCCATCAGGCACAGACGGGTGCGAAGCGTACGGAAGGCGTCGTTGCTGAGGCTTTGTCTGCCCTCGACGACCACCAGGCCCCCTTCGATTTCCTTGCGGCCGGCTCCGGGCACTTCCCCAAGCAGGGGGAGTTCGCAGTTCGCTTCAAGATCCCGGCGCATATGGACCGTTTCGTCCAGGGTCGCCTGAAGGAAAATCAGGGTCAGCGGCACCAGCAAGCCCAGCAGAATGGCGGCGAAAAGGATGCGGAGCACCTTGGGCGATGTCGGCCGGCTGCTGCAATGGGGAATGTCGATGATCCGGGTATTGGGATTGCTGTAGGTGATGCTGATTTCGTTTTCCTCCTTTTTCTGGAGCAGGTAGAGGTAGAGGCTCTCCTTCACTTTCTGCTCCCGCTCGATGGAGGTCAGGAACTTGGCCTGGGCGGGATTGGAACTGATCTTGGCCGTTGCCTCGTGGTGATAGCCCCGGAGCGCCCGGAGTTCGATGTCCAGCGTCTTGATGTGATTCTCCACCGAAGCCAGGATGCTTTTGCGCAGCGCCGCAATCTCGTTCTCCAGGTTGACAATCAGGGGGTTCTGGTCCGAAGTATAGGTCAGGTGACTGTTCAGCTGCATCAGCAGCGTGTTGTACTGGGTAATCTGGGATTCGATCACCGGGTTGTTGATGCCGGAATTGACAATCAGCAGCTGACGCCCCTTCTTGTCTTTCTCGATCAGGTCCCTGATGTACTCCGCCATCGCCTTCTGGTTGCTCAGGATCAGGATCTGGGCATCCGATTCGCTCTGCTGCTTGAGGTAAATGTCGCTGACGGAAGAAAGGTCGGTGATGCCGTAACGGCTCTTGTAGGTGGAAATACTGTCATCCACTCGGTCCAGTTCCTCTTCCAGCAGCAGGAGCCGGTTATCGATGAACTGGGAGGTATTGTTCGTGAGCAGGTACTGGTCCTCCAGCCACTTGTCGTTATAGACCTCGATGATGAGCGAAAGCATCTTAACGGCCTGCTCCGGGGAGGCATCGTTATAGGAAAGGCTGATGACGGAAGATTTGTCGCTCTCCCTCTCCGCGGAAAAGTTCCCCTGGAAACCCTGCGCAAGGGCAAGAAGGGTAGCCTCGTCCGCTTCGGGCCTCAGCCGGCGGGCCACCTCCATCAGCACGTCCAGGGAAGCGAGATGGCGCACCTCGTTGGGGAGATTGCTTTTCTGCTTGACCAGCCCCAGGTCCGAGAATTCCTCCCCGTTGCCTTTGCCCGCATTCGTTCCCAGGCTCTCCTCCTTGACCAGCAGGGAGGCGTGGCTGGTATAGCGCTTGGGGGTCCGGGCGAGGTCCAGGACGGCGAACAGGAGAAAGATAGCCAGGAAAATGACGAACCACCTCCACTTGTGAAGGCAAAGACGCAGAAGGTCGCCTATCGTCAGAAAAGTATGATTGTTCCTGCTCATCGTATGGCCAGGGCAACGATTGTCGTGATCAGCGAAGCCAGCGAAATCCAGAGACTCGGCTGGGCAAAGGCATTGCCCGTGGACTTGAATTCCCGCTGACGCTTGGCGTTGGGCGTAATATAGATGACATCGTCTTGCTGCAGATAGTAGGCGGGAGATTCCAGGACATTCTTACGGTCGCAGAGATTGACGAAATAGGTCATGTCTTCGCCATCCACATTACGACAAACCATCACATTCTCCCGCTGTCCGATAATGGTCAGGTCCCCGGCGGAGGCAATGGCGTCCAGAATGGTGAAATGGTCCCTGAGAATCTCTATCCGCCCGGGACGGACAACCTCTCCTAGCACCATTACGCTCAGGTTCACATATTCCACCGTGACCACGGGATCCTTGATCAGGTCGCGGGCAATCAGCCGGTCCCGGATATATTCGGCGACTTCGTGGCGGGTCTTCCCGCCGACGGCCACCCGTCCCAGTACCGGGAACTGGATATCTCCCTGCTCGTCCACCGTATAGGCCAGAAGCATCCCGCCAACGCCGTTCACCCCGCCGGAAGCCAGTTTCGGGGTAGCCGAAGCACCCAGCGAACGGGCGGCGGAAGCGCTGCACATCAGATTGAACTGCTGCATCAGCATAGGGTCCGAGCTGTTGACGATGATATTGATCTTGTCCTCCGGACGGAGGCGGAACTGCTGCTCCGGCTGTAAAGCCATGCCGCGAATCTCTTCAGCGTTTTGGAAATACGCAACGTTTTTGGGGGTAGAACAACCCCAAAGCACGAAAAAAGAAACTACCAACAATAACCTGATCACATCTTTCATAAGGATCGATTCTGAATCAAGCGCCGCAAAGGTATAAAAAAAACCGGGAAAGACAAAAAGTCACTCCCGGAACAAAGTCTTCACCAAGGCAGGTACGTCGGCTACGCGGACGACCAAAATGCCCTTCGGCTGGGGGGTACGCGGTGAAAAATCAGAAATGAAAATTTTCTTGAATCCCAGGCGCGCCGCCTCGCCGATGCGACGTTCTGTCTGCGAAACGGGACGAATCTCCCCGCTCAGTCCCACCTCCGCGGCAAAGCAGCAGTCCGGCGGAATGGGAAAATCAAAATTCGAGGAAAGCACCGATGCGATGACCGCCAGGTCGCAGGCCGGATCGGTCGCCTTCAGCCCGCCCGCCATATTGAGGAACACGTCCTTCTGGGCCAGTTTGAAGCCCGCCCGCTTCTCCAGCACCGCCAGCAGCATATTCAGGCGCCGCGCATCGAAGCCGGTGGCCGAACGCTGCGCCGTCGCATAAACGGCCGAACTGACCAGCGCCTGCACCTCGAAGAGCAGGGGCCGCGTCCCGTCCAGCATCGCGCAGACCGCCGTCCCGCTCAAGGCCTCTCCGTGCATCGGAATCAGCATCTCGGAGGGGTTCGCGACTTCCTTCAGCCCCTTGCCCGTCATCTCGAACACCGCGATCTCCGAAGTGGAGCCGAAGCGGTTCTTGATGCCGCGAAGGATACGGTAAGCGCCACGGTTCTCGCCCTCGAACTGCAGGACCACGTCTACGATATGCTCCAGGATCTTCGGTCCGGCGATAAAGCCGTCCTTGGTAATGTGCCCGATCAGGATAACCGCGATACCGCTCTGCTTGGCAAAACGCAGCAGCGCCGCCGCCACCTCCTTCACGGAACTGACGGAACCCGGAGTGGATTCCGCCGCCGCGGTGGACATCGTCTGCACCGAATCCACGATCACCAAATCCGGCTGCAGTTTCGCCGCCTCGTCGATGATGTTTTCCACGAGCGTCTCGCAGAAAATATGGCAGTTGGAAGGATCGCCGCCCAGGCGGTCCGAGCGCATCTTCACCTGGCGCGCACTCTCCTCGCCGCTGGCATAGAGCACTTTCAGCGAAGGGCAGCACAGCGGAATCTGCAGCGAGAGCGTCGATTTGCCGATGCCGGGTTCTCCGCCGATGAGCACCAGCGAACCGCGGACGAGACCGCCGCCCAGGATGCGGTCGACTTCGCCGATGCCCAGCGAAACGCGCTCTTCGGAGCCCATCGACACCTCGGCAAGTTTGAGCGGCTTACGCTCCGCGCCGCCCAGGGCCGGGGCCGAAGCCGCAGTTTTCGGGGCCGCAGGCGCCTCCACCATCGTATTCCACTCCTTGCACGCGGGACACTGCCCCATCCACTTGGGGCTTTCGTTCCCGCACGAAGTGCAGTACCAGAGGGTTTTGCCCTTCGCCGCCATTATTTACCGGCGATATGTTTCTCCCAGGCCCAGGCAGCGGCGAGGGTTTCCTCCACGCTGCGCTCCGCCTTCCAGCCCAATTCCGCGTTCGCCCGCGTCGGGTCCGCCCAGATGGCCACCACGTCGCCGGGCCTGCGGGGAGCAATCTTATAATTGAGTTTCAGGCCGTTCACCTTTTCAAAGGCCTTCACCAGTTCCAGCACGGAGACGGGACGGCCGGTGCCCACGTTGAAAATCTCGTACTCCTCCTTCATCTTGCCGTCCAGCATACGGGCGACGGCGCAGACGTGCGCTTTCGCGAGGTCCACGATATCGATATAGTCCCGCAGGCAGGTGCCGTCCGGCGTGGGATAATCGTCGCCGAAGATGCTCAGGCACTCGCGTTTGCCGATGGCCGTCTGGGTGATGAAAGGCACCAGGTTATTGGGCACACCGCGCGGCAGTTCGCCGATCAGGGCCGAAGGATGCGCGCCGATGGGATTGAAATAGCGCAGGGCGATGCCCTTGATGCCGGCGTAGGCCAGCACGGAATCGCGCAGGATATCCTCGCACATCTGTTTGGTATTGCCGTAGGGCGATGTGGCCGGCTGCCGGGGAGACTCCTCCGTCACCGGCAGTTTGTCCGTCTCGCCGTACACCGTCGCGGAAGAGGAGAACAGCACATTGCAGCCGCCCTTGCGCTGCCGCGCCACTTCCAGCAGGTTCATGAACGAAACCAGGTTGTTCTGATAATACATCAGCGGCTCCGCCACGGACTCGCCCACCGCCTTGAAGGCGGCGAAGTGGATGACCGCATCGATGGGATACTCGGCAAAAAGCTTTTCCACGGCAGCCTTGTCGCAGAAGTCCATCTTCACGAAGGGCAGTTTCACCCCCAGGATTTCACTGACCCCGCGATAATTGGTCTCGTCGCAGTTGGACATATTGTCGGCGATCACCACGTTGTACCCGGCGTTGTACAACTCCACCGTCACGTGGCTCCCGATGAATCCGGCTCCCCCGGATACTAAAACAGTTTTTATTCTTTCCATAAACTATACGGATTAGCGACCAGGTATGAATTATAGTAGCGGGGATCGGAGGTGACTTCTGCGCCCAGCCACTGCGGCCGCTCGAAGGCCTCCTCCTCGCCCTTAAGTTCAATCTCCGCCATCACCAGCCCCTCGTTCCCGCCGTGAAACTCGTCAATCTCCCAGACATGCACCCCGTCGGCGGCGTGCACCAGGTGCCGGGTCTTCTCGATAAAGGCTCCCGGAATCAGGGAAAAGAGCGCATCGGCATCCGCCGCACTGATCTCCTTCTCCCATTCGAAGCGCCCGAAATGCCCCGGCAGCGGCTTCCCCTTGATGGTCAGGAAGGCCTTGTCCCCGTAGGTGCGCACCCGCACGGTGCTACGCGCATCGCGGCAGAGATAACCCTGACGGATGAGGGCCGAAGCATACACCTCGTCCCGCCAGCCCTCCTTCACCAGGAACTTCCTTTCAATTTCCATCATGACTTACAAATGTACTTTTGAAAATTCACAACCGCAATAGGGCTGGTTATAAAATTGCCAGATTTTAATGAGTTCCGCCCGGCGGGGCTGCAGGCCACCCTTGCGCCAGTTGGCGTTCCACCAGCGGGGACCGGCCGCGCAGGCCGCCTCTCCCGCCTCGTTCACCTGCTCCAGGGATTTCCAGCGGGACTGGGCCAGCGAAGTCGTCAGCAGCGTGCAGCCTTGCTCGCGCGCCGCGGCAGCCGCCCTTTCCAGCCGGAAGCGGAAACAGCGCAGGCAGCGCGCTCCGCGCTCAGGGGCATCCTCGAGCCCCCGGACGGCTTCCAGCCAGGCAGCGTGGTCATATTCGTCCACCAGCAAGTCCAGCCCGAGGGATGCGCAGAAGCGCTCCAGTTCGGCCAGGCGTTTATCGTGTTCTTCGCGCGTATCGATATTGGAATTGCTGAAAAACACCAGCGGCCGCTCGCCGGCAAGCATCAAATGCTCCAGCACCGGCGCCGCGCAGGGGGCGCAGCAGGCGTGTAAGAGAATCTTGTCAGTCGTCATATTCCACCTCCAGATGGCGGGCGGCGGCGTCCAGCGCCTCCCAGAAATCGGCCCCGAAGCGTTCCGTCAGCGGGCCGCGCAGGAACTCATAGACCCTGATCCCCTCGCGCTTGCCTTTCTCATAGGCGGCGGCGCAGATCGACCAGCGGTGCAGGTTGAGCGCCACTCCGCCGCTGCGCAGCGCCGTCAGGCGGATGGGATAGAGGCTGCAGGAGGATGGCTTGCGCCAGTCGCAGAGGCCCTGCTCGAAACAGCGTTCGATGCTGCAGAGGCATTCTCCTGCCGGACCCCGGTGCAGGTAGGCACAGGCACCGTCGGAAGGGACCAGCGGAGTTACAAGGTCTCCGTCCCGGTCCACGGTAAAGAAGCCCTCGCGCTGCACGGCCTGACGGCCCTCTTCGCTCATCAGGGGCGCGCAGGCGTCATAGCAGCGCTCCAGGTATAGCGGCTCTTCCTCCTCCAGCGGGGCGCCGCCGTCCCCCTCCACGCAACAGCGGCCCTTGCAGACCGGATAGTCGCAGGCGAAGTACTCGCAGACGACGTCCTCGGAGACCAGTATGTCCCCGATCTGGAGGATTGCGCCGAAAGCCCTTTCTTTCATTGTTCAGCGTATTCGATCCTGCACCCGTCGTAGAGGGTGGAGAGCACCTTCTGCAAATCTTCCGCCGTCACCTCCCGGATGACCCGGTGGTAATCGCTCAGGAAATCCTTCCCGGAGACATTGCGTTGCAGGATGGAGGAAATATAGAATCCGGGATCTCCGGACAGGGTTTCTATGCGCCGGGCCAGCGCCTCTTTCCAGGCGGAGAGGTCCTGTGCGGCGATCTTGCCGCCTTTCAGGCTGTCCACTGCCGCCCGGAGGGCGAGCGCAGCCTCGCCCGCCCCGTCAGGGGCGATTCCTTCGGGCAGGCCCGAAGGAACGCACGGGCGGCAGCGGACCCGCAGACACACCCATTCTTCGGGCAGGAGTTCGTAACGGGAAGACACCTCGGCATAAAGCCCCTTGTCCGCCAGGGAACGGACCAGTTCCTTCTCCAGCGCCTCCTGGGCAAGCCTCAGGGCCATCAGGTTACGGCGGGTCAGGACCAGGCGCGCATACATCGCGATATTCACGCTCTCCTCCCCCTTCCGTTCCGCAGGGACGGTGAAGGAAAGGCTGCCGGCGTGCAGCGGAACCGTCATCGACAAGCGGCGGTCCCGGTGGAAACTGCGCTGGAAATTTCCCAGATAGCGGCAGAGGAACTTCCTCAGGGCCACTTCGTCCAGATCCCCCGTCAGTAGGATCAGGGCCTCGTTCATCGCCTCGAAACGGCTTTTGAAGTATTGGTGCGCCCGCCTTTGCAGCGAAGGCTCCAGCATTTCCGCCCGCCGGAGCGGGGAATAGAGATAGGGCGCGATGGCCACGCTGTCGGTCAGATAGTCGATATTCCTGAAACTGCGGTCCGAGAGCGTCTCGCAGGCTTTGAACCAGGCAAAGGAGCTGGTATCCGCCACCAGGTTCCGGCTCATGGTCAGCAGGGTTTTGAAGAGCAGCGGGTACTTATCCGAGGGCGCATCGCCCTCCAGACGGAAATCTTCCAGGGAGACGCGGCCCTGCATCCGGACGCCTTCATTACGCAGCAGCGCCCGCAGTTCGCCCTTCCGCATCCCGGCCACTTCCTCCAGTTGCATCAGGTCGGCGATGTACGGTCCCTCCCCTTCCTTCAGTCCGCGAAGCCGATGATAGCCTCCGGGCAGCGAGACCGCATAACGGAAATGTCCGCCCGCGCTCTGGTGACGGTAAATGACCTTCATCCCGTTGGAGAAGGTCCAGCGGCGCCCTCCTTCGGGGGCGGGACGGTCGGAAACCAGGCGCACCCGGGAGACGGGAAGCAGGAGGGCATTGCTGTCCGGTCGCTGATAGACATAATCCTGACGGCCCTCGCTCCCGTCCATCGCCGGCGAAAGCAGTTCCCGTACGAAAGCGTTGAACAGTTCCGTCGCCGCAGGCAGGGGCAGTTGCCGTCTGCTGAAAAAATGCCCCACGTCCCGGGACGAGGCGAGCGGCGCGCCGAAAAGGTAATAGTTCACCAGATGCCGCAGCGCCCTTTCGTCCACCAGGTCCGGCTGCTCCGCATCCTGCCGCAACTGGGCGTGTACGCAGGCAGCCATCGCATCTTCGAATTCCAGCGGGTATGCGCCCTTCTCGCAAAGCGAGGCGAGCACCGAGGCCATACGCACCGAAACCTTCTCCGTATCTTCCGGGAAACAGTTCAGGCGCACGGAATAGAGTTCATAGCGGGGGGAATCGGAACTGTCCCGATAGCGGAATTCCAGGTCCGAAAGCGGGAGACCGGCCTCCCGGAAAGCCTCGCGGATGCGCGTTTCGAGCAGCAGCGAAAGGCAGGAAGTATAGAGCCGCAGCACGAAGGGCAGCGGGGTATTCATCTGATCGGCTTCCAGCCGCGGGAAGCGGAACTCCCAGCGCAGCGCGGTATAGCCATCCTTTTCGGCGATATGGAATTCGTAGGGCAGCGGATGGTAGCGGGAAGGCGCGGGCCGGGGCGTATCGCGGGGCGCCGGCGGGGCCATCAGCGACAGCACGGAAAGGGTGCGGACGGTCTGCGGAGCGTCGATATCGCCGCAAATCATCAGCGCCTGCGCGCCTGAATTCATCGCCGCGATGTCGAAAAGCATCAGGCAAAGCGAATCCGCCACCTCGCGGCGATAGACGGGCACTTCGTGGAATTCGAAGACGGCTGCGCCCGCAAAAGTGCGCAGATAACCGTAGCGCCGGTAGCCTACTCCCGCATCAGCGAGAAAGCGATAAGGCTCCCGCCCGCGAAAATGCGGCAGCTCGCAGAGCGATGCGCGCAGGGCCGCCGAATCGGGCGCCGAAAGTTGTACCAGGGCAAAATCGGCATAACCTTTGTTTACGGATTGGGGCATCAGGAAATATTCGATGCCGGAAGCGAGCCTGCCGTGCGTCACATTGTCGGGAAGGGCAAAAACCGGAAGTTCCTTCGCTGCAACGAAGGCCGCAGGGAGCGAAAACAGGCAAAAGAGCAAAAAATATTTGAACAGCCGCTTCATTTCGCACGAAAATTCCTGCAAATTTAGTATTTTTGCGTTTTGGACACAATAAAAACTCAATAAGATATGATGAAGAAAATTGTCTTGATGATGGCGACGCTGCTGGCGGCAAGCTGGCTGGCTGGAGCCCAAAGCATGAAAGAAGCAACAGACAAGGCACAGGAGGCGAACGCCGCCCTGATGGCCGGCAATCACGCGGATGCCCTTGAAGGTTTCAAGGCCGCCCTGGCCCTGGCGAAGGCCTGCGGGGACGAGGGTGCAGAACTGACCCTGACCTGCCAGAACGCCATCAACCAGGTGATGTATTCCATAGCCAAACAGGCTTTTGACGACGGTGATTACGACCTCGCCATCGCCAAGGCGCAGGAAGCCAAGGCTGCCGCCGCCGAATTCGGGGACGAAGAGTTCGTGGGCCGGAACGAAAGCGTGGTGACCAACGCCTATACCAAGAAGGCCAGCACCCTGATGAACGCCAAGGACTTTGAGGGAGCCGCTGCGGTATACCAGCAGTTGCTCGCAATCAATCCCGAGAACGGCGCCGCTTCCCTGAACCTGGTGCGCGCCTATGTGGCCGCCGGCAAGGTGGATGAGGCGAAGGCCGCCTTCGAGACCGCCAAGGCGAACGGCAAGGAAGCCGAAGCCGCCAAACTCCTCGGTACCGCCTGCCTCAAACAGGCCGCCGCGAAGCTCCAGGGCAAGGATTACGCCGGAGCCGTGGCCGCCGCGGAAGAGGCCAATTCCTATAACGAGAACGCCAAGGCCTACCTGATCGCGGGCCAGGCTTCCCAGAAATCCGGCAAGAACGCCGCCGCCATCGAGTACTTCACCAAGTACCTCGAACTGGCACCGAACGACAAGAACGCCGGCTCCATCGCCTTCACCGTGGGCGCGCTCTACCAGCAGGCGGGCAACAAGAAAGCTGCCGCCGAGTTCTACCAGAAGGCGGTGAACGATCCCAAGCTGGGCGCCGAGGCGCAGAAAGCCCTCGCCGCGCTGAAGTAATGCGGGATCTCGAACTCCTCGCTCCGGCAAGGAATGCTGACATCGGCATCGCGGCCATCGACTGCGGTGCCGATGCCGTCTATATCGCCGGTCCGGACTTCGGTGCCCGCAAGGCCGCAGGCAATCCCGTAGCGGATATCGCCCGGCTCTGCGCGCACGCCCACCGCTTCGGTGCGAGGGTGTTCGTCACTTTCAATATCAGCCTGCGCGAAGGCGAAGCGGAGCAGATGCACGCGCAGATGCTCCAGGCGCAGGCCGCCGGGGCGGATGCGTTCATCATCCGGGACCTCGCCTGCACGGCCTGGGACGACATCCGCGTCCCGCTGCACGCCTCCACCCAATGCGCCATCCGCAGCGTCGAAGACGCGCAGCGCTATGAAGCGGCCGGCTGCGCCCGGATCATCCTGGAACGGGAACTGTCCCTGGAGAGCATCCGTGCCATCTGCGCGGCCGTCTCCTGCGAGGTGGAGTGCTTCATCCACGGGGCGCTCTGCGTCTGTTACAGCGGAGAATGCCGCCTGTCGGGCTATCTGGACGGGCGCAGCGCCGACCGAGGCGACTGCATCCAGGCCTGCCGTTCGCGCTACGACCTGGTGGATGGGGAAGGGCGCACGCTGCTGCGGGACAAGGCCCTGCTCTCGCTGCGCGACCTAAGCCTTTCCGGACGCCTGGGCGAACTGGCGGAAGCCGGGGTCGGGTCCTTCAAGATCGAAGGGCGGCTCAAGGGCGAGGACTATGTCCGCAACCTGGTCCGCCTCTATGCGCAGGAGCTGGACGCGCTCGTGGCCGCACAACCCCAGCGCTACCGTAGGGCCTCCTTCGGACGCGTATCCGGGAACTTCACGCCCGATGCGGGCAAGACCTTCAACCGCGGCTATACCACGCTCTTCCTGGACGGGGAGCGCCGGCAGGGCTGGTCTTCGATGGAAGCGCCGACGCACCTGGGCGAAAAAGCCGGTACCGTCCGCGCCATCCGGCGGGAAAAGAACGGGACGCGCCTAGTGCTGCAGGCCGAAAAAGGCATCCGACTGCATAACGGCGACGGATTCTGCTTCCTTCGCGGCGGGGAACTCATCGGCTTCCGCGGCGATGTGAGCGACGCTGCCGGCATCCTCTGCCGGGCGCCGGAAGGGCTGCGCGAGGGAACGGTGCTTTACCGCAATGCCGATGCCGCTTTCGAAAAAGCCCTCGCATCGGCGGCCTTCCGCCGCGAAATCGACGTAACGCTGTCCGTACGCGCCGCCGGCGACGGAACGCTGGAACTGCGCGCCCGCAGCGAGGACGGTCGGGAAGCCGCCCTTCGCTCCGAAGCGGGACTTCCGCAGGCACAAAAGCGCGAGAGGCAGCTTGCCCTGCTGCAGACGCAACTTTCCAAGCGGGCTTCCGGCTACCGCTTTTCCCTGGACGACGAGGCTCTGGCCGCTTTGGACGGTGCCGCCCTGCCCCTGCTCGGCGCCGCCGCACTGAACGGCCTCCGCCGCGCACTCGCCGATGCGCTGGATGCGCAGCCCTGCCGCCCCCGGCCGCTCTACTCCCCCGCCCGGCCCGAAACCCCGGCATCGCCTTCGGGAAACCCCGAGGCTCTGATGGAGCCGCTGATGCGCTCCAAATACTGCATCCGCTTCGAACTCGGGCGCTGCCCCGTGCATCAGGGCGCCGGTGACAGCGGTCCGCTGATGCTGGTCAATAACGGCCGCCGCCTGGCCCTGCACTTCGACTGTAAATCCTGTGAAATGACTGTACATCAAAGCTTATGAAAAAGATTCTTCTGCTTTTTGCCGCGTGCCTTTCGATGGCCGCCTGTAAGACGGAGGCGCCGAAATACGCCAACCGCGCCGAAGCCATCGCCGCCCAGATACACGACCCGGCATCGAAATATGTCGTCGTCGCCTGCCATCGCGGTGACTGGCGCAATTTCCCGGAGAACTCCATCCCCGCCATCGAGAGCATCATCCGTATGGGGGCCGACATCATGGAACTCGACCTCAAGATGACCAAGGACTCCGTCCTGGTGCTGAGCCACGACAAGGACGTAAAGCGCTGCACCAACTTCTCCAAGGTCTTCCAGAACGAGCCCGGCAAAAGTGCGAAGGTGAGCGAACTGACGCTTGAGGAAATCAAGCAGTTGCGGCTCAAACGGGCACACGGCGTCGTGATTGATACGCTGCATATGCCCACGCTGCGCGAGGCGCTGCTCTGCTGCAAGGACCGGATCTGCGTCAATGTGGACCAGGGCTACGACTATTATGACGCCGTGCTGGCCATCACGGAAGAACTGGGCGTGACGGACCAGATCCTCATCAAGGGAAAGAAAAGCATCGAGGAAGTGGCGGCGCACGAGGCCGCCTATCCCCACAATATGATGTATATGCCGATCGTGGATATCCAGAAGCCCAGGGGGGAGGCTCTTTTCAACAGTTATCTGGAGCAGGGCGTCGTGCCGCTCGCCTATGAGGTCTGCTGGCAGAGCAACGAGGACGGGGCCTTCGCACAGGCCTGCGAGCGCATCCTGGCGCAGGGTTCCAAGATCTGGGTGAACACCATCTGGGCGACGCTCTGCGGCGGCGACGGCAATGACGACGATGCCGCTTTCGTCGCTTCAGACCCGGGACAGGTCTATCAGCAATATCTGGACAAAGGCGTATCGATGATCCAGACCGACCGTCCCGAACTCCTGATCGGCTGGCTCAAATCTAAAGGCCGCCACACGCTCTGAGCGAAGCCTTAGCGGGCCGCCCAGAACTTCTTTACGCTGTTCCAGTCGTAGTAGCAGCCGGTCTTGGGAGCAAGGCCGTCGATGAGTGTCTCCTTTTCGTTCCGCAGGAATTTGACCAGCACTTCCCCGCCTTTGTTGCGGTAGAAGATAAGTTGGACGTTGCAGGCCGGGCAGATGAAGTTGAAGTCCTGAAAATGCTCGAGCAGGTCCATCTCATCGCACTTCAGCACGGCGCCTTCCAAGGGAATGGCCCCCATTAGCGGCAGCAGGGCGGTATCGTGGCTGAAGCGAAGGGTCGCCGCGGTGGTGGAGCCTTTCCGGATCGCTTCGTCCGCATCTGCGATGATCCGGTCAAGAATCCCATAGCCCCTCGTAGTCACTTGCGGGCTGATAAAGCCGGGCATATTGATATTCCTGAGCCAGCTGATACCGTTGTTTACCCACAAGGCGTACAACTCATCCGCCGTATAGTATTTTCCCATACTGGGCAGGTGTTCGGGATCCGTCACTCGCCCTGTTTTGAGGGTCTTGTATGAAGACCTGGCAATGTAATAGACCGTTTTCCGGGAGACCTTTTCCGGATCCAGGAAAATCCTTGCGCCAAAGACGGAGAAGTCGTTCCGGTCCTTAATGATTTCCTTCCCCAGTTTCTTCAACTCCTCTTCCTTGGCATCCAACTCCTCATTCTGGCTATCGCTGGCAAGATAACCCGCCACCTCCCGGCGGACGGGATCCTTGCTCCCGGCGGCCACGGCCGTCTCTACCGAAAGGCCGGGCGCCCTTTCCGATAGTTCGGCGAGGAAGGCGTCCATACTGTCCATCACACGGGGAACGCCCGTTGAAAAGGCTTGGACCTGAACCCGCTTCGGGTCGGAGAAGACCTCGGGATAATGGCGGACCATCCGCGAGCAGATCTGCCGGTGCTCCAGGGCACCGAGTTCCGTCAGGGCGCCTTCGCGGCCCTGGGTGAGATGCAGCATCGTCCGCACGTCCTCCATCAGGGCAATGCCTTCAGCGCTCAGCATTCCCTTCCCGGCATAGAAGGCCAGGGTATCGATAACGTAGAAATACTTCATCGCCTTATCCCCTATAAACCGGCTCCCGTGACGGCCGATATGGCTGATGTAGAAGGGACGGTATCCCTTGGGGGCCTCGCTCACCAGGGTATCCTGCGGAAAGTAGCCGCAAAGGTTGCCGGCAGAGAGTTCCGGATTCCTGGAAAAAATATCCAGGGCCAGCGGCCGGGGGCGGCTGTCGATGACGGGAAAAACCGTGAGCCGCAGGGTCGTACTGCCGTAGGGAACAAGTTCGATGTACTGCTCCGGGCCTTCCGGGACAGGAGCGACGGGCAGATCCGGCGTCAGCAACTCGCCCTGAGGGCCCCGGTCAAAGGTCCAGGAGATGGGATAGACGGGGATACGGAGCGCGGGGCCGGGCAGCGGAGAGGCCTGGACATCGGCTTTTACGGCATAATTCCAGGGGCCGGAGGGCTGGATGTCCCAACAGGGGAAGGCCTCGTCGTCAGCGGGATATTTCCCGTTCATATTGGCATAGCGCAGGGTATCCTTCGTGTAGGTGGCGGGAATGGCGAAACTATACACCAGCGGTCCTCTTTGGAAATAGATGCCGCCGCCAAAGGCCGTCCGGCTTTCGACGGACATCGGCAACTGCAGTTCAATCCGGTCTCCGTCTTTCAATAGGCGGTCCAGAGTCACGAAACTGCCGCTTTCCAACAAGCCCTTCCACTCCTTGCCGTTTACACGGAGGCCGGCATTCCGGCACCAGCCGGGAATGCGGAGCGTCAGTTTTGCGGCGTGTGCCCCCTTGGCGGCCTTTGCACGGAAGACCACCGTTTCTCCATAGGGATATTCCGTCTCCTCCACAAAGGAAAGCTGCTCGCTGTAGAGGAATTCCGAAGGCCCGTACAGGGCAGCCACCGCCTCCCCTTCCCCGCGCAGCCACATCCGCGCGGCGTAATTGGGGTAGAGCCGGTGGATGTTGCCGGCACAGCATTCGGTCTGGTGCGTCGGCCGGTAGGCCATCCAGGTGGAGCAGTAATTGTCCTTATTGTGATTGGAGGTTCCTGTCGCAAGGAACTGGTTGACGGAAGAATAGTACTGGAGCGCCTTGAAATCCTGCGTCACACTGCCTGCGCCGGCATTAAAGACAATCTTTTCCAGCATATCGGCATAGCGGGCGTCCTGGAGAATTTCCAGGAAATAGCCCAGCGTCCAACTCATATCGATGGCGTTGCAGGTCTCGTGGCTGTGACGGATGCCTCGGCCCTGCAGCCATTCCGCACTGGTAAACAGACCGTCCGGCAGACCGTCTTCTGCATAAAGGCGGTCCAGGGAACTGACGGCCAGCTGTCTGTACCAGGGATTTCCGGTGGCCGCGTACAAGAGGATGGGGAGTTTGAGGAACTCGCTCATCGTCACGCCGTGCATATTGTACGGCGTTTCCGCCATCAGGAATTCAGGCGTGACGCGGTCGTCGCGCTTGATATCTACGCCTTTCAGCAATTTTCCCCGGTAACGGAAAGCGGAATCCGCCCGCGCCACCAGGGCTTTGTCTCCCGTCCGGGCGGCCGTCCAGAGCATCCCTTCCAGCGAGATGATGTCACGCTTCCTTACCAGCTGACTCAAGGGGATGGAGTGATAATGCCCGCTCAGCGCAGCCAGCACGGCAGGATCGGGGGTCTCGTCATAGGCTGCCTTCACGGCCCGGAAGAATACGGCGAAGGGCCAGGTATTGCTGATCACCTTGGAGCCGAGGCGACCGTTTTCCCAGGGATGCGAGAGCGTATAGGAAATCCCGGCTTCGCCTTTGTCGATCAACGCTTTGTCGTTCAAGAGATAGCCCAGACGCAGCAGGCCGTCCGTATAGTAAGCCGTCTGCTCATAGCGCCACCAGTCCTGCCCGTGCGTCCCCATCCGGGGTATCTCCCCATCCCAAAGATCCGTATCATACGGATAGGAAAGCGCTTCCGGATGACCGGTAAGGCCTTCTTTCTGGCTGATGAATTTTTGCTCCAGCCAGCCCGCAGGGCGGATATCTTTCAAACTCGTCTCCTGCCAGGTCTGGGCAGAAAGTCCTGTGCAGGACAGGATAAGGCTTAAGGCAAGTGCAAGGGAAGGACGTGACATAAAAGCGTGTTTATTCGTGAATCTGGAAAAAGGCAATCGTCAGGAGGGCGGCCACCAGCACACCGAACGAAGTGGCGAATGAATCCCGTTTTTCGGGTTGGCCGCTTGGCTTTTTCGTATTATTCGTCATAGGGCTTATTAATGTACGTGATAAGGACAATTACAAAAATAATAATTATCCCCTAATACACGCACGCATATACGCGCAAATATGGGCCTAAAAAAGCCTTTATTTGAGCATTTTCTTGGCAAGAAGCCCCAGAAAGAATCGTTCGGAAGCGGTAAGTTTCTGAACTTTGACCTGATGAAAAGGAGAAAAAAGTGGTGCATCTTTTTTGAGCCCCTAAATAAGAAAAACTGTCATTTCCTGATTTAGGTTGACTCGGGTTTATAGATTATTACTGGTAAAAGTTGACCATCAATCGTTATCCCTGGGATTAGTTTACCATCCGAGTCTTATCACTGTCTGGGGTTGACTGTAGACC
>Ga0265298_10002604_pt1 | contig 24820 bp, 21 predicted proteins | sample AusTroGonzalo_MG_3_FD_193486 | JGI IMG/M metagenome (GOLD analysis project Ga0265298, IMG submission 193486) | Bovine rumen microbial communities from tropical cattle in Woodstock, Queensland, Australia - Gonzalo_01 | ecosystem: Host-associated > Mammals > Digestive system > Stomach > Rumen ...
AGTCTTCGTCTTCAAAAGCAATGCTTCAATATCTTGATGAACTAAGGCTTTGTCACAGTCGAGCTGTTCCATGTGACGATCGGCATCACGTTCTACTATATCAAGGATAGCATTTGCCGCTTCGACATGGCCATTCTCGAATTCGACGATAGCGCGACGCAAATTGTTGCTAACTTTTTCCAATTGCATTTCGGAAATGCGTTTAGCCGTATCAAAGAGGATTTGCTGGTAGCCAGAAAACTTCTCTTTAAGTTCATTGTATTCATCAAGTTTCTGCTGGTGTAGGTTACGGAGCATCTCCACTCCAGGAGCTTGTTGCATGGCACCCCAAAGTTGATCAACCTCGATTGAAAGTGCTTCGAGTCGTTGTTTCATGCCTTTATATTCCTCATTTTCAGAGGCAAATGGCAAATTATCCATATTGGCCACCGTCACACCATCGATGATGACGTGTCCGTTTTCCACTTTAAGCGCTTCACTAAAACCATCCTCTGTGTGCATGAAATAGAACACAAAGTCAAGGTGCAACTTATCCGTAGTTGAAAATTGTCCCCAGAAGTGACCTAGTTCCTTATCCAATGTCTGTTTGAATTCCACTAACTCGTCGGATTCAATTTCTCCATCTTGCAAATTACGACAATAAATCATCAAACGGGGTTCCTTACGAAGAGTATTTTCCGCTTTTGCAACCTCCAGTTCCTCTAAGGTAAATTTGCCCGCTAACTTGTAGAACAAGCACACAAAAATGTGACTTTTGCGAATCCATGCATTATACTCATCCTGCTTTCGCACGTTATTGTAACATGGATCCATGTCTTCCCACATCAGCAACTGTACGTGAATACCGCGCTTTCGATAAATGTCGTCCAGACGACGAATGAGATTGCCAAATTTCTCGCGTTCGTCGGCCAATTCATTGGAAGAAGCCAAAAAAATCTTAATGGTTTTCATACTTTCTCATTTTAATTTATCACTCTTATTGTACATGATTATACCACTGTAAAAATCAATAAATTTTTGCTTGAAAATTTCAAATTTGCGTAGTCAGATAGAGTGATTTTTTTCAGGGAGAGACATCCAACCATATCTTTATCCGACAAGCATTAAGAAATCTTACGATAGGATGTCCATTCGAAGCCAATATCATATTGAAAAATCTAAATTGTAAACCATTATTTTATAAATTTTTAAAAACAATATGTAATTCCTCCTATTTTTCCAGCACATCCCCCAAATTCCTCACAATTATCGTGTCATACTTCCGGTCCTCGTCAAGGAGTTCGCTGTAGGGGGCGATGCAGTAGTGCTGGAACTGCTTCTTTAACATCTTCAACGTTTTAAGGCCTTCCTTAGTTTTCTGCTTGTCGCGCTCTTCTTTCGGGAGAGCATCATAACCCATCAGCAACTTCTCCACGTTCCAGCGATTATGCTCGGTCACCGCAAGGTAGGCCACCTCATCGTCAGTGAGGTCGGTGCGGTTGCCCACACTGCGCAGCTTCACCCCGATATGGCTCGCGCTGTAGATGTTGGACATCTGATCCACGTACTTTAAATTCCGCCACAACTGATCCAGTTCGCGTTGATCTGAGGTCATGGAGAAATAGTCATTGCCTTGGGTATAGATATACGCTATTCGCTTTCCCTCCGTAATCCGACGGCGCACAGACGGGTCGTAGCTCTCCCGCACACTGCCGAACGGGAGCACATTCCGGAACATGCTGATGCCCTTGCTCGCGGTTTGAAGCAACTCCTCACTTTCGGGCTGATAGACCAATATGGGGATGGTTTTTTCATAATCCACCGCATCCACCCCGTCCTCTTTCATGACCACCCTGTGGAACTCCGAAGGCAGATACAGCGCGGCGGCAATGTTCTGGTCAGCCTTATTCTCGCACATGGCCAACGTGAGATAGGTTTCCCCATCCATATTTTTCTTATAATATTTCTTCAATAACTCTCGAACATTTTCATCCGCAATGTTGCCATCCACAAACTCCCATTCGACATCGAGGAAATCCTCGTATGCCTCCACTTCATTTTTCATTGGTCTTGGTTCATCTTCGGGTTTCCAATCGCCTTCATAAATCGTGTGCTTGGAGATTCTGAAAAGGCTGTCCAAATGCGTGGTCATATAGGCCATTTCCTCCTTGATCCCGGGCGCAATCAGTGTGATTTTTGTGCGTTTCTGCAAGTTCTCACCAAACGTTTCTTCATCTAATTTTGTCACGAAGTTGGGAAAATGGCAGAGATGAGCGGCGATGGTGGACATGGCATAGGAGACCGGCGTCATGCCGTAAAGCACAAAATGGACGGTGCGCTTACTGTCAATGCCGATGCCATCCCGATCCAGCGGGGGATACTGTCTGTTCTCACCGCCGTTGTGCACCAGCACGCGTTGGGCTACCGACTCCAAACGGTTGATAACGGTGGTATCCAAACAACGTTTCGTGTCATCATCGCGGTGCCGGAACAGGAAGGTGGAACTCGCCCGGGTGAGGAGCAGAAAACAGGGCACGTTCGCCCGTTGGCAACAGAGTTCTTCGGAAAGATTCCAGCACGCCATATTGGTGGAATCGTGCTCGGGGTCGAACGGATTATCCCCGATAATATAAATTCTGTCCGCCTTGCCCAAATGGACGCTCTCCAAGGTCTCTTTGTCGTCACGATAACCGCGCAGAACGGTAATTTTCAGTACCTTTTTCTCTTCCAAGGTCAACACACCGTCAATATGACGACGCACTTTTTGCGGTTCATCGCCGGTCAGAATGACGAAGTGTTTCTTGCGATTCACAGGATTTTTGAGCAGTTCCCTGATCATGGGCGGAATCATTTTGCTGCCGCCCAAAAACAGGATGTGGTCGCTGTAGTAGTACCTCACCGAGCCATCTCGATAAGCGTTGATACGGTTGGTCAGGAAATTGCTGACAAAGCTGATCGTGAAACCGGTGAACACTACCGCACCAATCAAAATTCCGACAATCTGCCACCAGACAGGTACAGTATCCATGCCACCCGATTCTGGTAAATTGGTGACGTTGAAAATGAGACCTATAGTTTGTGTCAGAATACTGTAGTGACATTCCGGGTCATCAATTTGACAGAGTTGGCTCACGTAACTCTCTCTTATAAAATATCCGACAATAGTGAAGATCGCTGTGACACCTACAAGGATTCCTAATACGTAAAGAATTTGAATCCCCCACTTGCGGCTATTGCCAAAAGCGCGGTCAAAATGCCAGAAAAAGTCACTCGCTGCTTTGTTTTTCATTTTTTGGAGTTGCTGCTTGGTTTTGATTATGATTTATTCGGAAATTTTCTCAATCTTCCACCCCAACTTCAGTATCGTCTTCAGCGTCTCCATTGCGGTGTTGCGGTCGTAGGCCTTCTCACTATCGGGGAGAGCATCGTAATCCACCAGACAGGGGTGGTGTTTGAGAGCATCGTTGCGTTTAGGGCCGTAGGTCCAACCGTCGTTCATGCGGCCTATTGACCAAACATCGTGCACGTTGCGCGCCAGCTGTTCTGTAAGCAGTAACAATTCTTCGGAAAGTTCTACCTCTGACGTGTCGATAGGTTTCGGGGTGTAATTCATTGATTCCATATTGTTCAGAATATTTTTTCCGTCAAATCTAAAAGGTTGTTCAACAAACGGGATTTGTTTTATGACCGCAAAGATACATAATTATACTTTTTCACTATTATCCTTAAATAAATTATTCATGAAAAAAACTATTTTTGCAACTCTATTATGAAAAACATTTCTAACCATATAAAACGGCTATTGTTTACGGTCACACTGCTGCTCTCAATCGCAGTGTGCGGAGCTCAGCGCGTCACCATGTCGGGCACCGTCAGGGCCGCCGAGAGCGGCGAGTCGCTGATGGGCGCATACGTCATCCTGGTGGACACCGCCAACCCCCAGAACAAACAGGGCTGCATCACCAACCAAGCCGGATTCTACTCCGTATCGGTGCCCGCCGGCACCTACCGGCTGACGGTCAGCTACATGTCCTACCGGAACATCAGCGAGGTGCTGTACCTCGGCAAGAACACCATGCGCCACTTCGAGATGGAACAGGAGACCATCTCCGGCGAAGAGGTGGTGGTCACGGGCCAGAAGAGCGACCACAACATCGCGTCCGCCGACGTGGGACGCATGGAGCTGAAAATCGAGACCATCAAGGCAATGCCCGCGCTGATGGGCGAGGCCGACGTGATCAAGTCGGTGCAACTGTTGCCGGGCGTGCAGTCGGGCGGCGAGGGCAACACCGGCTACTACGTGCGCGGGGGCGGCACCGACCAGAACCTCATCCTGCTCGACGAAGCCACCGTCTATAACGCTGGCCACCTGTTCGGATTCTTCTCCATCTTCAACGCCGACGCAGTAAAAGACGTGGAACTCATCAAGTCGGGAATGCCCGCATACTACGGCGGACGGGCAGCCTCCATCCTCAACGTGTATCAGAAAGAGGGCAACATGAAGCGATACGAGGTGGAGGGCGGCATCGGAGCCATCTTCTCTCACCTGACTGTCCAAGGCCCCATTAAGAAAAACAAGGCTTCTTTCATCATCTCCGGCCGGAGAACCTACATCGATGTGCTCGCACAGCCGTTCCTGAAATCCTCCTCCCCGCTGAAAGGCATGGATTTCTACTTCTACGACCTCAACGCCAAGTTCAACATCGTCATCAACGACAAGCACCGGCTCTATTTCGGGGCCTACTACGGCAACGACGTTTACGGGTTCAAGTCGGCCTCCGAACAGACCGTCTGCAAGTTCCGCTGGGGCAACGCCATCGCTTCCGCACGCTGGAACTACATCATCAACGAAAGGATGTTCCTCAACACCTCCGCCACGTTCAGTTACTACGACTTCAACACCGAGATGGGCATGGGTGTGTTCCAGTTCAAGTTGCAGTCGGGCATCCGCGACTATGGGCTGAAAAGCGAGCTGACCTGGCTCCCCACGCCGAAGCACAACATCCGTTTCGGCGTGCACAACATCCTGCACCAATGCCTGCCCGGACAATACGCGGTGCAGGCCGGCGAGGGCTTCGACTTCGCACTGCCGAAGGTTCAGCCCTACATCGCCAACGAGCTGAGCATCTATGCGCACGACGAGTGGGACATCGCCAGACGATGGAAACTCAACGCCGGTTTGCGATACACGAACTTCTGCCACATCGGGGCCTTCACCCGCTACCACCTGAACGAGACGGGCGCGGTCACCGACTCCACCGTCTATAAACCCGGCGAGCTCATCAGCCAGTACAACAAGGTGGAACCACGCCTATCACTACGTTTCCTGATCGACTCGGCCACTTCCATCAAAGCCTCCGCCACGCTCAACTACCAGTTCCTGCACCAGATCTCCATCGCCAGCATCTCGCTGCCTACAGACGTGTGGATGCCTTGCACCGACCTGCTCAAGCCCCAAACGGTCGTGCAAGTATCTTTAGGCGTGTTCCGCAACTTCTACCAAGACATGTTCGAGACTTACGTGGACCTTTACTACAAGAAGATGTACAACCTCGCCGAATACCGCGACGGGCTGGCTTTCGAGGCACTGACCGTCAACCCCGACCAGCTCTATGTTTTCGGACAAGGGTGGGCCGCCGGAGCCGAGTTCTTCGTCAAGAAGACCCGCGGCAGATTCACCGGCTTCATCGGCTATACGTTAGGATACACCCGTCGGCAGTTCGACGACCTCAACAATGGCAATCCTTTCTGGGCCAAGTACGACCGCCGGCACGACGTCTCCATCAGCCTCAGCTATGAGATTCTGCGCAACAAGCTGAGCGTTTCGGCCCTATGGGTCTATCAGACCGGCAACACGATGACCATCCCCGTCGGCTACTATTTCTACATGGGCTCCTACATCACCGAGTTCAGTGAGCGCAACGCCTACCGTATGCCGCCGTACCACCGCCTCGACATCGCCCTCAACTGGACCATCGCCAAGAAAAAACGCTTCGAAACCGGATTAAACTTCTCCATCTACAACGTATATAACCGCAAGAACCCGTTCTTCATATTCTTGGAGACTTCCACATCCTTCGACGACGCCACCAACGACATCTCCATCAGCTCCAAAGCCTACCAGATGAGCCTTTTCCCCATCATTCCGTCGGTGATGTGGTGGTTTAAGTTTTGAGGGGGAGAGATTAGAGTTGAGAGTTTAGAGATTAGAAGATTAGAGATTAAAAGATTAAAAGATTAAAGATTAGAGTTTTGTTGAAATATATGAATAATTGCCTTATAAGATTTTTTTGGATAGTCTTTTCTTTCATTCCTTTGGCATTTGTCGGGTGTCAGCAGGAGATCGAGGTGGACTTGCCCGACTATGAGACCAAACTTGTGGTGGAGGGCTCCATTGAGAGCGGGAAGCCCGCCATGGTGATTCTATCGAAGAGCATCCCCTATTTTTCCAATATCGACCTGAATTACCTGTTGAACAATGTATTCATCCGGGATGCGGAAGTGTATGTCACCTCTTCGGACGGGGAAATGGAGCGATTGACATTCCAGTACTGCGCCGACTCGCCGGTCATGTTCGCCTACTGCGGCAACAACATCCGGGGCAAGGAGAACACCAGCTACACGCTGACCATCAACTACGACGGCCAAACGTACACGGCCACCACAACCATCCCGAAAACGTTCGATTTGGAGAAAATCTGGTTCTCCACCATTTCCGAGTTCTTCAACGCGGACACCATGCGGACCATCCGCATCCAGATGACCGACAATCCTGCCGAGGAAAACTATTATACCTTCCAACTCAAATTGTCCTGTCCTTCGTTCAAGGACCGTCTTTGGACATACACTGTGCCGATTGCCTTTGATGACAAGAGCATCAGCGGCATCACCTTCAACTATGAGCTGGAACGATACGGATACTCCACCATGTTTTCATACATGATGTCCGAGGAGGAGAGGCAGGCACAGGAGCGAATAACTTTCCGGCCCGGTGACACCGTGTATGTCAAGCACAGCCAGATAGACTACAACTCGTACCGTTTCCTGGTCACCGGCGGCACCGAAGCCATCATGGGCACCAGCCCCTTCTCCAATCCCGCGCCCGTCGTCTCCAACATTGAGCATGACAACGCATTGGGTGCGTGGTGCGGGTTCGCCTCCAAAATCGACACGCTGATATGGCCCGACACGATCGGTTACCTGAACGGCACCTACCATCCCCGTTAGACATCCGCCCCTTTTCTCCATCAGCCCCAAGGAACCAATATTTTTGTATTTTTGCGGCTTAATAATCATATATCATAATATGGATAAATATTGGTTTGCAGGTATAATGCAGATTGGGCTTGGAACGGAGGATTTCCATGCCACGGAACGCTGGCTCTACGACATGTTCCAAGCCAACGTCAAGATACTGGAAGATGACACTGTGGCTGAGCGTATGCTGCCCTACACAGGTGGTGTACCGCAAAAGCGACATGCCTGTATCAATTGCAACTTACAGGGCGGAGGCGGTTTCGAGATCTGGCAATATTCGGAACGGAAGCCCACGCCCATCCCCTTTGAAGTCCAAGTCGGCGATCTTGGCTTTTTTGCAGCCAAGGTGAAGAGTCACAATATCCCCGCCTATCACGAAGAGCTCTCCAACAAAGGTGCTGACCTCGGCCCTATCGTCACCGATCCGAGAGGTCTCCCCTCTTTCTACGTGCACGACCCCGCCGGCAACTGTTTCCAAGTGGTGGAAGACAACTACATTTTCATCGACCGAGGCTACTATTCCGGTGCTGTGGTCGGTGCCATGGTGGGCGTTACGGATATTGAACGCTCCCGTGTGGTCTATAGCGACATTCTGGGTTACGACACAGTGGTTTATGACAAGACCGGCGTTTTCAGCGACTGGCAGGGACTGCGCGGCGGCAACCAGAACTACCGCCGAGTATTGTTAGCACGTTCCAAACCGTTCCATGGCCCGTTCAGCGAATTGTACGGCAACAGCACCATAGAGCTGGTGCAGGCTCTTGACCACACCCCGCGCAAAATCTTTGAAGGCCGTTTTTGGGGAGACCCCGGTTTCATACAACTCTGCTTCGACGTCATCAACATGCGCGAGCTGGAGAAGAAATGCAACGAGCTGGGCTTCAAGTTCACAGTGGACAGCTGTCCCGACGATTCCAACTTCGACATGGGGAAAGCGGGCGGTCATTTCACCTACATCGAAGACCCCGATGGCAACCTCATCGAGTTTGTGGAAACGCACTTCATTGCCATCAACGACAAATTGAACATCAAACTCGACTTCCTGAAGAGAGACCGTACCAAAGCTTTTCCGAGATTTTTCTTCCAACTATTACGACTCAACCGAGTAAAACCCCGCTGATTATGACACTGACCGATTTGATCAAACAGGATGTCCGATACGAAGAGGCGCTCAAGGCGTGCATGAACTGCGGCATGTGCACGGCAGTGTGCCCGGCTGCGGAGTTCTATGACTACGACCCGCGCCGCATTTGCGACACCGTACAGCGTGGCGACGAGAACACCATTGAAAAACTCTTGCGCTCCGACACGATATGGTACTGTGGCCAGTGCATGTCGTGCAAGCCCCGCTGTCCCCGCAGCAACGCTCCTGGCGAGGTCATCAACGTGCTTCGCAAGGTATCCCAGGAGCTCGGCTATTTCAAAGACAGCGAGATGGGCCGCCAGCAGGTGGAACTGATGGAGGGCATTGAGCAGAACATCCTCGACATCGGCTACTGCGTGCATCCCGACCGCGTGGATCCCGACAAGCACATTGAGCAAGGGCCCGTGTGGCGCTGGTTCCGCGACAACATAGAGGAAATTGCCCCAAAGCTGGGTGCCAACTACCACGGCGAAGGCTCCGGAGCACTGCGGAACATTCCCCATGAGGACATGGAAGAAGTTCATAAAATTTTTGAAGTCACAGGAGGTATGGATCTCCGCAATAAAGTATTGAAATAACATGGCTGATTTCGGATTCTCTATATCAAAAACCCGGTCGATAAATCTCTCCAAATCGGATTTATCGAAATATGAGCACTTGCTGGAGCTGGTTCCCTCCTTCAAACGCTGCATCAGCTGCGGAGGATGTACCGCTTCCTGCTCGGCGCGCCAGTTCACCGACTTCAACATCCGAAAGACGCATTGCTATTTCCGCAGAGGGCAATATGACAAGCTGGAACAAGAGCTCCAGAAGTGTATGCTTTGCGGCAAATGCACGCTCGTGTGCCCAAGAGGGGTGAACCTGCGGTCACTCATTATCAACATGCGCCAAATACTCACCAACACCAATGAAATCATAGGATAATGGAAAACTTCAGTCCTTTCGTATTGCCATTTGTATTGGGATCCATTGCGCTCCTGATCATCTGTCTGTACAAATACATCCGCTGGATACGGCAGTTTGACCGTCTGCAGAAGAAGACCCTGCTCAAGAACATCATTTCCATCAAGTTTCTGCCCGCCATCTGGGAAATGTTCAGCGAGTGCCTGCTGCACCTGCGCATCACCAAGAAGAACTGGCGGCTGGGCTACATGCACCGGAGCATCGCCTTCGGCTGGTTCCTGCTAATCCTGGTAGGCGCATTCGAGAGCCGCATTGGCACCAAGAGCGGCTTCCACTATTGGGTGGCCATCTTCTACCGCTATTTCCATCAGACTCCGCCGGAGACCCACACCGCCTGGGTGTTCACCCAGATTATGGACCTGCTCCTGCTATACGTGCTGTCGGGCATCACCTTGGCCCTCTTCAAGAAGATACACTCCCGGATTCTGGGCATGAAACGTGCAACGAAGCACACCCTCATGGACCGGGCCATCCGCGTCTCCCTGTGGGGCATCTTCCCGCTCCGCCTGCTCAGCGAGTCCGTATCAGCCTGCCTGTATCACAACGGCGGTTTCCTCACCCAGACTATCGGAGATCTCTTCATCACCCATGTGGCCGAAGTGCTGGAAATGCCTTTCTGGACGCTCTATTCCATCGACCTGTGCGTCTTCTTCGTGCTGCTGCCGTTCACAAGATACATGCACATCTTCACGGAAGTCTTCCTCATCTATTTCCGGAAAGTGGGTTTGCGCGAGCACACCAAGCTGACCGGTTTCTCCAAGTTCGAGCTCAGCTCCTGCTCCCGTTGCGGCATGTGCATCGACGCTTGCCCGCTGTATAAAGACTTAGGCATCACGGATGTTCAATCCGTCTATCTGCTTCGCAACCTGCGTAACCTGGAGCACCACAAGGACATCATCGCCGCCGGCAAAAACTGTCTGATGTGCCATCGTTGCGCTGAGGACTGCCCGGTCAACATCGACCTGATGAACTTGCGACGCATCTCCCGCGACAAAGGCGACTTGGACATCACTAAGTCCTATGCTTACCTGCAAAAAGTGAAATCATTCAATGCCATCGGGCGTGTGGCTTACTTCGGCGGCTGCATGTCGCACCTCACCCCCGGCATCACAGAGTCCATGATGACCATTTTCAAGACTGTTGGGCAAGATTTCTGGTATATGGATGAAGACAGGAGCATCTGCTGCGGACGTCCGCTGTTGCAACAGGGTTTCAACAACCAAGCGGCAGAATTGCGACGCAAGAACACCGAACTCATCATCAACTCAGGTGCGCAAATGCTGATCACCTCCTGTCCTATCTGCTACACCTCATTCAAGAAAGAATACAAACTCTCCATCCCGGTGATGCACCATACCGAATACATCGACATGCTCATCAAGAAGGGCAAGCTGAAAGTGAAGAAGAGCGACTTGAAGGTCGCTTATCACGACCCATGCGAGCTGGGACGCGGCTGCGGCATCTATAAAGAACCCCGTAACGTGCTGAATGCCGTATCCACCCTGCTCAAGACAGAGCACGAGCAGGAGAACAGCCTCTGCTGTGGCCTGAACCTTGGCAATACCGTCATATCTCTGGAGCAGCAGAGCACCATCCGGAATACAGCATTGGACAATCTCACGGCACCGAATCCCGATGTCATCGCCACCGCCTGCCCGATGTGCAAGAAAGCCTTCAAGCACGGCACCGATGCCAACGTGATGGATATTGCCGAGATTGTAGCTGAGAATATTGAAAAGAAATAAGCTGAATATGCAAACAAGATTAAGTGTCAACATCAACAAAGTGGCCACCATACGCAACGCACGCGGTGGCAACATGCCCGATTTAATACAATTTGCCAAAGACTGCGAGCGCTTCGGCGCACAAGGCATCACCGTACACCCGCGTCCGGATGGACGGCACATCAAATACCAGGATGTCTATGACCTGAAAGACATCGTCACCACGGAGTTCAACATCGAGGGCTATCCCTCCGACAGCTTCATGGAATTGGTGACAACCGTGGTCCCCACGCAGGTAACGCTCGTGCCCGACCCGCCCGAGGCACTGACCTCCAACGCCGGCTGGGACACGATTGCTAACCGCGAGTTCCTCACCGGCATCATCAACCGCCTGCACGACAAGGGTATCCGCGCCAGCATTTTCGTGAACGCCGACCCTGAAATGGTGGCGGGAGCCAAAGCCACCGGTACCGACCGTGTGGAGCTCTACACGGAGTCGTACGCCGCCCACTATCTCCAGGATCGCGAGGCCGCCATCCGTGACTTCGTCATAGCCGCACAAGAGGCTGAAAAGCAGAACATCGGTCTCAACGCCGGCCACGACCTGTCGTTGGTAAACCTGAAATACTTCCAGGAGCAAATCCCCGGATTGCTGGAAGTCTCCATCGGCCACGCACTGATCTGCAACGCCCTGTACCTCGGCATCCAGGAGACCATCCGCCAGTACCTGCTCCAACTCCAATAGCCGTATGGCTGCCAAGCATCGGGTAATCCCCATCTTCATACCCCAGAAGGCGTGCCCGTTCCGGTGTGCCTACTGCAACCAGTTTGCCATCGCCGGACAAGACCATATTCTTGGTCCGAAAGAGGTAGAAGACATCATACAACAGCATTTAGCCACCATACCGCAAGGCAGCCATATCCGCATTGCATTTTTCGGCGGCAGTTTCACCGGCATGAGCATGGAGGAGCAGAACCAATATTTGGATGTTGCCTTCCCCTACGTGCAAAACGGCTCGGTGCAGGGCATCCAGCTCTCCACCCGTCCCGACTACATCACACCTGAAATCCTGGACAACCTCCAACGCCACGGAGTGTCACTCATCGAGTTGGGTGCACAGTCGCTGGACGACGAAGTGCTACAGGCTGCCCACCGGGGGCACACCGTGCAACAAGTACAGGAGGCCTCCGCCATGATACGGGAGCATGGCTTTGAATTAGGTTTGCAGATGATGATCGGGCTGCCCGGCGACACGAAGGAGAAGGCCCTGCGCACCGCCCAACGCATTGCCGACTTCGGGGCAGCCTGCACCCGCATCTACCCCACCCTGGTAGTGCCGCACACCCGCCTGGCCTTAGACTACGCTGAAGGCCGCTACCAGCCACTGTCGTTAGAAGAAGCTGTGGATTGGTGCAAGGATCTGTATCTGTTCTTCCAAGAAAAAAACATTACCGTATTGCGCATGGGCTTGCATCCCTCCGAGGGGTTGCTTTCCGGCAAGGGTTACATTGCCGGACCGTTCCACGTCTCGTTCAAAGAATTGGTCATGTCGGCCATCTGGCACGACAGGATTTTGGAACAATTGCATGGCGACCCTCAGGCAGAAGCGATTATAAAAGTACCGGCTGGAGAAATCAACTACGCGGTCGGATATGGCGGAGCCAACAAAAAGAGATTCCCCAATGCACATTATCTCATTGAAAATTGAAAATTTGGGAATTGGGAATTGCTGAAGCGCGATTCATCGCGTACCAAGAACAGGATTCATGTACGCAGTGGGATAAGCCGGGAATGTGATGAAACGGATACGATACCGTGCAGGCTCGGCCTCGCCGGCCAACACGTCGTCATGCGACACGGTAATCTCCGCCACAGGGTCTTCGGCAGAGGCCTGCTTCACGCTGACCACTGCGCGCGGCGACTCCGCCACTGCAGTAACAACAGGATATCGGCCATCTTCTTCTGATGGCACAAAACAGACATAACTGTCCGTACCCTTCCGGTAATCATAAAACTCCTTGCCGTCAATAAGAATGGAGGAAAGATGCTTGTTGTAAATCAGCTTGATGTCATCCAGATAGAGCGCATCGCCCTTGGCGCCGCTCATCACATAGCGGTTGGTGGAGAAACAGAACAGCAGATAGCTCGGCTTGCGGGTCCAGGTGTTGAGCGTAGGGATAGGCGCTTGAGCCGCAGTGGCCTTATAGACTTTATCATACGCCTTGAAAGCCTGCTTGTACTTGTGCCACTTGCCATCGTTGGGATTCTTGAAATAGAGGATAGCAGAGGCGATGTCGGAAGCCTGCCCGATATCTACAAAATCTCTGAAATCGCAATCTGTGTGGAGGTGTGCCTTGGCAGTGGCATACACACTGCCTTTCATGTCAAACTTCGCCCAGAAGCTGATAGAATCTGGGCGGCCGGTGAACTTGTAGGCATAGCCATTGGCACGGTCGGTGTAGCAGTAATTCTTCGCGCTGGAGGCACCCATCGCGCCCATATATACGCGTCCGCTGGTCAGCGCGCCGTTGGCCGCCACACCCAGGATCTTCGTACAGCGGATAACCACAGCGTATTTGCCAGTATGTCCGGACACCCTCTCCAGAGCAGCAGGATTGCCCACGCCACCCTTGTTGGACACTGTCTTGGCAAACACACCGGCAGCCTCATCAAACGAGTGCCAGCCTTTCGGCGATGTGGTGGCTTCGCCCGGCCAGTTCTCAAACCCCGGATTCGGCATCTGCACCTGCGCCCGTAAGGAGAACAACCCTATCACAGCATCTATTATCAATAAAAAACAAAAGCGCTTCATTACCTTCATTTGCTATTTTTCAGTTTGAGTTTAGGGTTTAGAGACTATCTATTATCTATTATCTATTATCTATTATCTATTATCTATTATCTCTCAACTCTAAACTTTAAACTCTCATCTCTACCCCCTACTCCTCCCATCCATCAAAAATCTCCGGGCCATACACATTATGTTCGCCTTGGTGGTTGGGCAACCAAATCTGGGCGAAGAAGGGGCTGTGCGCGGCAAGATCATCATAATCCCATGCGGGAGGCAGACATTCGGGGCACCAATGTCCACCCAGGAGCAGCAACCTCGGCGAGGCCATGAAGCGATGTCCTTTGTGGCATTCCCACTCCAACTGTTTATCAGGATCTCCGTCATAACTGGAGGAAATCAGCTTGCCTCCTCTGAACTCCGCCGCCTTTTGCAGTTCCTCCACCGTTAGCGTTTCCAAAGGCTTGCTTTCATCATAGCCATGGTCGATATGCACGGCTTGATCCATGCCAGCGGGAGCCGAAAGGTCTGTGTGTTTCCAGTCGGGGATATTCTTCCAGTTTTCCAAACTGCCATAGTAGGCCTTGATACGATTCTGGTCGTTGTGTTTGATCCACCACTGCGTGCCCCAGCGTTTCTTGTTGGCCATGGTCCACAAAGCGGCTTTAATGATGAACGCAGGCACAATCTTGGCCAGATGGAAGAACCACGGCAGTCCCTTGCTCATCTTGTCGAAATACTCGTCAGCAGTGGTATTTTCGCGGAAATGCAGATATTTCTCCAACTCGTCGGCATCCAGATAATACTGGCCATGGAAGTTACGTAGCACGAACCAGTTGGCATTAAAGATCTTTTCGGGGCGCGGGCAGTGCACGGCCTTCAGGATTTTGCACTCGAACTCGTAGTTGGTCATGCGGTAGCTCGGGCCGCTGCTGATGTTGTAGAAGCGGTTCCAGAACTCCTCGGGCACATCGTCGCCGCACACATTGGCGAGCAGGCGACCGGAGTCTTCCACCGTAGCCCATTCCAGCATGCCGCGGATGGGCACGTGGAACATGATGGGGTCGAAGTTCTTAAGTATGCCAGGGTAGAGAATTCCAGACTGGCGAAGGCTCACCCAGTGTTTCAGTCCTGAGTCGGCGAAGATGCGTTCGGCGATGATCTTGCTGATGCCGTAATGGTCATAGACGCTGGAGCAGATGGGGTCGCCGGTGCGTCCCCAGTGCACAGGCTCGTTGCGGTCGGAAGTCTGGGCCACAGAGCCGACATAGACCACGCGGATGTCGTCAGCATTGGGCTGGGCCAACACGGCTTTGACCACATTCTGGGCCGCAGTGACATTCACGTGCATGGTCTTTTTTGGAAAGTAGTCGGCCGCCGGGGAGACCATGCCGCCCACATGCAGCACGTAGTCCGCGCCGGAGACACCCGCCAGCACATCCTCGTAGCGGGTAAGGTCGCCCCACACCACTTTGATTTTGTCCATGATCGGTTCCAGCTTCTTCAGATTCTTTTTGCTATGGCGCGCCAGAATGGTAACATCATATTTATCGGGATGCTTGAGGAGCTCCTGCAATCCCGCCCACCCCATAAGGCCGGTGGCACCAGTAAGGAAAACTCGTTTTTTCATAACGGAAATTTATAGGGCGGCAAAAATACGAAATATGTGGTTTCAAAGCAGAATTTCCCTACTCCCTTATCATCTTTGAGGGCAATATCCTATCCACCACAACAGTATTCTCCTCTTTATGGAAAACATACACCCATCGCTTGTTGTGCGATACCATCCGGCAGGCGCAAGGGTGATAACAGCGAATATCCGCATAATGACTGGGGTGATACAAGTCCGCAAGGATGGACAAGGAATTTACCTCATCCACCATAGTGTCAATATATTTGTTGGCAGCGACACACGACATCACAGAAATGAGAAAACCGAACAGGTTATGAAGATCAGCTTCTGCCAAACCATCAATCTTGATTTTGTATGTTTTCATAGTATGTATTCACCATGTACCGAAGTTTTCCGAAATACTCATCCACCGTCATGCGCTCTTTAACACCAAATTTCGCATCGGCTTCCGCCTTCAATTTGACATAGCAGGTGTCAAAAACGTCTGGGTTCTCTTCTTCAAACAACGGATGTCCCATTGGAGATGGAGCATAATCCATATCGATGGCCTTTGCTTCGTACACGGCCACCTGATCGTTCACTTCGGGCTGGGACCGCTCATCAAATTTGTACTTTTTTGCTTTCATTTTTCTTGATTTTCAACGGTGCAAATATACATTTTTTCTTCAATTTACCAAGCCCGGCAGACCTACGGCCTGCCCTGTATACCATTCCGCCGCCTTTGGCGGCGGAACCTCCAATGTTAACCAACAATCCACACAAAAAAAGCAGACCCTCGATGGAGAGTCTGCTTTGTAACGGAACCGTAATCGGTGAGGATTACTCGCCAATCTGACGGCGAATGAAAGCGGTGCATTCCAGAGCCTTGTCGTTGGCGTGGATGTAGTCGCGGACATTCTGTTTGCCGTCGCCACCCATAACGAGGATTTGGTACATCAAAGTGCTTTCTTTGAAGAACTTCACCAAACGTCCTTGGGCGATCTGCTGGATCTGAGCCTCATTGAGGTTGGCAGCCTTGTTGGCAGCTTCCTCTTCCTTGATCTTGCGGGCGAGGTTAGCTTGCTCCTCAGTGATCCAACCCTTGGCCATGTTGGAGTTGATGTGATCATCACTGTCAACGTGAGCGGGGTTGATACCAGCCTTGTTCAAAGCGGCATCGACAGCCTTGCTGATCAGCTCGAGGCGGGTCTTCTCGACAGCAACGGCGAGCTCGCGGTCTTTCACCTCTTGCGGGATGACAGTCTCATCCAGTGCAAGCGGGTTCATGGCCGTGATGTGCAGTGCCACATTGTGAGCGGTAGCCTTGGCATTGTCATCGTTCTTGTTGAAGCCCACGAGGGTAGCCTTGTGGTTGCCCATGTGGTTGTAAGCCTCCACGTATGCAGCTTCCAGGACATCATAGTGAGGAAGTTCAATCTTCTCACCAGTCTTGCCAGTCAGCTCGGTCAGCTTCTCGGTCACGGTCATGCCGTCAATGTTCATGGCGAGGAGCTCGTCACGAGTGTTGATATTGGCAGCCATAGCCTTCTCGAGCAGCGTGTCCACGAAAGTCACGAACTCTTCGCCCTTGGCCACGAAGTCGGTTTCGCAAGCCACTAAGAGCATGAAGCCCTTGGTGCCGTCAGCGTTCGTCTTAGCGATAAGACGACCTTCGTTGGACTCGCGGTCGGCGCGTTTAGCAGCCACTTTCTGACCTTTCTTGCGGAGGATATCGATAGCTTTCTCGAAATCGCCGTCGGCTTCAACCAAAGCCTTCTTGCAATCCATCATACCGATACCGGTCTGTTGTCTCAGTTTATTTACATCTGCAGCAGTAATTGCCATAGTTTTATCAATCTAAAAGGTTAATACTAAATTATTTTTCAGCAGGACGTCTGGTTCTTCTGCGTCTGCCGTCACCGTTCTCAGCGGTTTCTTCGTTCGTCTCCTCAACCATAGCTTCAGCTTCTTCCTCAGCCTGAGCCTCTTTGTTCATGGCGCGCTCATCAAGACCTTCCTTGATGGCTTCGCAGATGGCTTTCAGGATGACGGCAATAGACTTGGATGCGTCGTCGTTTGCCGGAATCGGATAATCCACATCATTGGGGTTGGAGTTGGTATCCACGATAGCGAAGGTGGGGATGGCGAGCTTGCGAGCTTCAGCCAAAGCGATGTGCTCTTTCATCACGTCCACGATGAAAACGGCGGCCGGGAGGCGGGACAAGTCGGAAATGGAACCGAGGTTCTTTTCCAGTTTGGCGCGCTCACGCTGGATTTGCAGTCTCTCGCGTTTGGAGATGTTGTTGAACTGGTCGCTCTCGATCAGACGGTCGATGTCGCTCATCTTCTTGACGGCCTTGCGGATGGTGAAGAAGTTAGTCAGCATACCGCCGGGCCAACGCTCAGTGACGTACGGCATACCGATTTCCTTAACCATAGCGGAAACGGTTTCCTTGGCCTGTTTCTTGGTAGCCACGAAGAGGATCTTGCGGCCGGACTTGGCGATTTGCTTAGCTGCATTGGCAGCCTCATCCACTTTGTCCATCGTTTTGTAGAGATCGATGATGTGAATACCGTTCTTCTCCATGAAAATGTAAGGAGCCATGGCGGGATTCCATTTTCTCTTGAGGTGTCCGAAGTGACAACCTGCGTCTAATAATTCTTCAAATTGTAATCTTGACATTTTTAATTTTTTAATTGTTTACATTCTTTAAAACAACCATGGAGTAGTTCGTGAGAAATCTCCACAGTTTCGATACTAAACAGTTTTTCGTCAGATATATGTAAATACTAACGTTTGCTGAACTGGAATCTCTTACGTGCCTTGGGTTGACCGGGTTTCTTACGCTCGACCATACGCGGGTCGCGGCGGAGGAAGCCTTGCACCTTCATGGCGCGGCGGAGTTCAGGGTTGATCTCGACGAGAGCCTTGGCGATAGCCATGCGCAAAGCCTCGGCCTGACCGGTGACACCACCGCCGTCCAAGTTGGCCTTGATGTCGTATTGGCCCATCACCTCTGCCAGTTGAAGAGGTTGCTCCACCTTGTATTGCAGGGTGGGAACGCAAAAATATTCTTTATAATCACGGTTATTGACCATGATTTGACCGCTGCCGCTCTTCATGTACAAGCGGGCAACTGCGGTTTTTCTTCTGCCTAATGTATTGATTACTTCCATGTTGCTTATTTGAGGTCTTTAACGTTGATTAACTTGGGTTGCTGTGCTTCATGCGGGTGGTTAGGACCACAGTAGATGTGGAGGTTGCGGTACAACTGGGCACCGAGTCTGTTCTTCGGAAGCATACCTTTGATGGCATGTTCGAGAATGCGCTCCGGATATTTGCGCATGAATTCCTTCGGGGTGGCAAAACGCTGACCACCAGGATAAGTGGTGTGGTGGACATACTCTTTGTCTTCCCATTTGTTTCCCGTGAATCTCACCTTCTCTGCATTGATGATGATCACATTGTCACCACAATCGAAGCTGGGGGTGTAATACGGTTTGTTCTTTCCCTTCAAAATGCGGGCCACAGCGGTAGCCAGACGGCCGACCACCATTTCTTGTGCATCAATTAAGACCCACTCTTTCTTGACGATTTCTTTGTTCGCCGAAATTGTTTTGTAACTTACTGCATCCATTTTTCAGTTTGTTGTTTGTGTTTTTGAGGGATGTCTTCACCCACAACCCTCTGATTTCTAATTAATTTTCCTTTACTAACATTCAGGACAATAATCGGTTTTTTAAGGTCGGCAAAAATACACTTTTTTTGATACCAACAAACTGATTATAAATATTTTTTTCAATTATTAAAAAAGGGCGCGAAATTTCGCGCCCCTTGCCCTTATATTTTATACGTTTTGACGTTCGATTTTGGCTTCTTGTCTTCATCACTGTCAGGCACCGCCGGAGCGGCGTTCTTTCGGGCAGGGTTCACCTCCAACTGATAATCCGGTGAGGAGATTGTCTTGTACCCTCCCATGTCATAATTATAATAGTTGTAGGCAGCCCCCGGAATCAGGAAGGTTCCCTCGGACCTCGGGATGATGGTGTACCGGAATGTTTTGGAACCGGACACGATGTCGTTCTTGGCGGATATGTGCCCTGTGATGCGCGGATAAGTCACATCGCAGTCTGCGGGGAAATCGATGCCCAGGTCCTCGGCCGTGACATGATGCAGGTTGCCCGTACCTGATATGGTAACCACCAGTGTAACCGGCTCGTTGACATGTGTTTCCGTCTTGTTCATATTGGAGCTGATGGTGAAATTGCCCACCACCTCGGTCTTGTCGTTAGAACGCGCGCCGGGCAACGCCTTCACTTTCAAGGTCAGCTCGTTGGAGGTAACCGTCACATCCTTGCGGCGTGTCGTGCTGATGCTGCCCCAGAAGGGGTCTTTCACCGTGGCGGGCACACTGATGCGCAACGAGAGTGTAAGTTTCGGGATTGTCAGCTTGCCGGTCTTGGTGGGATACACCGCCGTCTGCTTGATGACAAACACACTGTAGGTCTTGCCGTTCACCGTTTCCGTGCTCTCCTCTACCCTGTTGGCGAGATCCAATGGCTCGAGCCACATGTCGCTGGTGTTGGCGAAGCTGGCCCGCTCAATGGCATAGCGTTTGAACTCCTGCTTCACATACAGCTTGTGCGTCAGCACCACCGCCTCGCCCTGATAGGCTTCCAACTGCGAGGTGGTCGCCTTCACGAAGATATCGTCCTTGCCAATCTTGTCGTCAATCTGCACTTTGTCCTGTTTGTTCTGCGGCTGTACACGCGAGCCGAAGGGCCATTCTATCTCCGGCATCTGAAACTCCCAGTTGAACCAGCTATCATTCGGAGCACGCTCATCCTGCTGGGTGACCTTGGGCGCCTTCACCACCTTCACCACCACATAGTTGCTCTTGACCACACGTCCGTTAATGGACAGGGTGATTCCCGGGATGGTGAACTCGCCCTCCTTGTTGCCAATTAAATAATATGTATAAGTATAGGATGTGTTCTGCTCCACCTTGCCGTTCATCATGGAGATGGAGGTGCTGGAGCCCACGCTCGGGCCGCTCACCATCTCAAACTTGCCGAAATCGGAGGAGATAACCTCCCCCTTTTCGTCAGTGGCAACCGTATATTTGAACTGCTGTCCCACTGCCACTTCCGCCGGAGCGGACGCCTTGCAGGATTTCTCAGGTTGCGCCAAGGCGACCGAACAAAACAGAATGAAAACCGCCAACAAACCTGAACATTTGCATAACATTTTTTTCATAGTACTTTCTATAAAAATTAAGCGCTACACTAACGATTGGACGTCAAAAATATTGCAGCCACATTATTAAAAATAATTATCTTTGCAGCCACATTATTAAAAATAATTATCTTTGCAGCCACATTATAGGTTAACCAAATTCATTTCCCGCCTTATGAAACGACAAATAACACACCTGTTTCCAATTTTTGCCTTCATTTTGGCCAGCATCACGCTGTTATCATCCTGCCAGCAAGAACCTATTTATGCGCCAGGCAAGAAGATTTCCAAAATATACTACAAACCTTTTCAAGACGGTTCCCTGATGCTTTATCAGACATGGGTATGGGACAAGGATCTGCTGAAAGAAATTCATTTCGATTCAAGCAGGGAGGTCATGCGTTTTACATACGACAAAAAACGACTGACATCTATTCAAGACTCCACATGGGACGGTACAAACATGCTCTATTATTTCCAATACGACAAACACAATAGGCAGATTATCTCCATTGACGGATATAAGAGCAAGTGGCATTGGGAATCTCCTGAAAAAGCAGTTCATATTGACCTGCATTATAATTCGGATGGTTTGATTTCCGGATATGAAGAGGAGCACTTTGAGGTTTATTATAACAACTCCAGTGAAAAAGACGAGGAGGCCACTCAGACTGTCCTTCAAATATTATGTCCGGAGTTATCTTTCATCAAATCTGTAAAACACGTTTCCAAATCGGGATCCCCCTTATTTGTTTATTCTGCCTCTTTTGAATACAAAGATGGCAAGCTTGACGCATTCAAGTACACTTGGGGTTCCAATGACACCACTTTTGGCAAAATACTTTCCTATACGGATATAGTTAACCCCTTTTACAACAGTTGTAATGTCCATTACATCGATCCCCAAAGATCAATCGACAACAAATACACCAAATACATGCCTCAACACATGTCTATAACATATAATACTTTTAACGCTGAGTATCCAACCATCACCATGGACTTCCAAACATCCTACTCCACACTAGACAACTATCCAACACTGATTTCACAGAATCTTAAGGAATATACCGAGAACTATCCCGACACCAATTACAATAACACGACAATGGTTCTTGAATATCTTCCTTGACAAGGAGACAATATCGTTGGAGTCTCCGAACAACTTTCCGAATTCTCCTATATGACAAATAACGTCTGAGGATATTACTTCAAATCAAACTCGAACGCGTCGCCGGGCTTCTTCTCCACCGGTTTCTTGCCGTAGCGCAGCACAATCATGTTGCGGGTGCCGCGGAGCGTGATGCGTTCGTGGTCCACCCACAACGCCGTACCTTCGCGCAAGCCAGCCACCGCCATGTTCTGGTTTACTGCCAGATACTCGTTGATGCGCACTTGACGCGTCTCGCCGCCGTGACGGATGGCGTCGTTGATGTCTTGCGGATACGGGTCAATGTAGTGCGGGTTGATCTGGAACGGAACCAAATCCAAGCACTTGAAACTCTCGGGCATCACGATGGGCATGTCGTTTGTGGTGCACAGGGTCGGACAAGCCACATTGGAACCGGCACTCCAGCCAATGTACGGCGTGCCTTCCATCACCTTGCGACGGATGGGCTCAATGAGCTTGTTGCGGTGCAGTTCGGCTACCAAGTGGAACGTGTTGCCGCCACCCACCATGATCATCTTGGCTTTGTTAATGAGGGCCACAGGGTCCTTTGCGGTGTGCACGGACACGATTTTCTTCTTGAACTGGTCAAAAACCTTTTGCACGCGCTCCGTGTAAGAGTCATAACTTTGCGGATAGACCTTGCCGCCCACATCCACGCCTGCGTAAGGCACGAACACGATTTCAGAAGCGGATTTCTGGATAAATTCCTCAATGAGAGGGGTGCACCAGCCCAGATAGGGCTCTTTATAATTGGTGGAATTGCTGATTAATAATAATTTCATATTGTTCATTTTTTGTGTCGGGGCGAATCATCATTCGCCCTTACGATTCGTATTATTTGTTGAGACGCACGGCCATGCGTCTCTACTGTTTACTGATCACTGACTACTGACGACTCTTATACGCTTTCATCGTGTTTTGCAGCAGGCACGCCATGGTCATGGCGCCCACGCCGCCGGGCACTGGGGTGATGGCCTCGCACTTCTTGCTCACCTCGTCGAATTTCACATCGCCGCACACGCGATAGCCGTTGGGCTGTGCCGGATCCGGAATACGGTGAATACCCACGTCAATGACGGTGGCTTTCTCCTTCACATAGTCAGCGGTAATCATCTCCGGCTGGCCGATGGCCACGATGAGGATGTCGGCGCGTTGGCACACTCGTTTCAGATTCTTGGTGCGACTGTGGCATACGGTGACCGTGGCATTGGCATCTTTGTGCAACAGCATCATGGACAGCGGTTTGCCCACAATATTGCTGCGACCCAGGATTACGCACTCCTTGCCGGCAGTCTCAATGTTGCTGCGACGGATTAGCTCCATCACACCGTGCGGTGTAGCAGGTGCGTAGCAATCTTTGCCTAACAGCAGGTTGCCCATGTTGACGGGATGGAAGCAGTCCATATCCTTGCGCGGGTCCACATGCGCCACCACTTTGTCGATAGAAACTTGCTTGGGCAGCGGCATCTGGATGATGTAGCCGTCCACCTCGTCATCGCTGTTCAAGAAGTCAATGGTGGCCAAGATGTCCTTTTCAGGCACATTAGCCGGGAATTTGTACGCGGAGCAGATATAGCCCACGCCCTTGCACTGTTTCTCAATGCTGTTCACATAGCTCAGCGCAGCGCCATCTTCCCCGGCGATGATCACGGCCAGATGCGGTGCCGGCTTGCCCTGGTCCAACAGGGACTTCACTTCTGTTGCTATTTCGGTTTTGATTGTGGAGGCGATTGTCTTGCCATCTATGATTGTTGCCATAAAAAAATTATTTTAAACTAAGGAACTAAGAAGTTAAGAAATTAAAAAGAATTTAAAAACCAAATCCATCATCACTTAGTTTCTTAATTTCTTCGTTTCTTAACTCTCCTCTCTAAACTCTAAACTCTCAACTCTAAACTACTACAACGGTCGGCGTCCCGGGGCGTTCATGGCGCGCATGAGGTTCTTGGCCTTGCCGCTGTTCACCATCTTCATCATCTTGCGAGTGTCCTCAAACTGCTTCATCAGGCGATTCACATCCTGGATGTCGCGGCCACTGCCGCTGGCGATGCGTCTGCGGCGCGAGCCATTGATGATGTCAGGGTTGGCACGCTCCTGCGGGGTCATGGATTGGATGATCACCTCCACACTCTTGAAGGCATTGTCGTCAATGTCCATATCGCGGATCACCTTGCCCATACCGGGAATCATCGACATCAAGTCTTTCACGTTGCCCATCTTCTTGATCTGTTGAATCTGAGCCATAAAATCATTGAAGTCAAACTGGTTCTTCGCGAGTTTCTTCTGCAGTTTAGCTGCTTCCTCTTCATCAAATTGGTCCTGAGCTTTTTCCACGAAGGAACGGATGTCACCCATGCCGAGGATACGCTCTGCCAGACGGTCGGGGTGGAAAACATCGAGAGCTTCCATCTTCTCGCCCGTGCCGATGAACTTGATGGGCTTGTTGACCACTGCCTTGATGGTGAGCGCGGCACCACCGCGGGTGTCACCGTCCATCTTGGTGAGGATCACGCCGTCGAAGTTCAGCTTGTCGTTGAAGGCCTTGGCGGTGTTCACGGCATCCTGGCCGGTCATGGCGTCCACCACGAAGAGGATTTCGTGCGGGTTGACAGCATCTTTGATGTTGCCAATTTCGGTCATCATCTCTTCATCGACAGCCAAACGGCCGGCGGTATCGATCAAAACCACATCGTAGCCGTACTCTTTGGCGTGTTTGACACCGTTCTTGGCAATTTCAACGGGTTTCTTGTTGTCGGGTTCGGTATAGACGGGCACGCCGATCTGCTCACCGAGAACCTTGAGTTGGTCGATGGCGGCGGGACGATACACGTCGCCTGCCACGAGCAAAGGCTTCTTGTTGCGCTTGTTTTTCAGCAAGTTGGCCAGCTTGGCCGCGTGAGTGGTCTTACCGGAACCTTGCAGACCCGACATCAGGATGATGGCCG
>Ga0265298_10002607_pt1 | contig 24808 bp, 16 predicted proteins | sample AusTroGonzalo_MG_3_FD_193486 | JGI IMG/M metagenome (GOLD analysis project Ga0265298, IMG submission 193486) | Bovine rumen microbial communities from tropical cattle in Woodstock, Queensland, Australia - Gonzalo_01 | ecosystem: Host-associated > Mammals > Digestive system > Stomach > Rumen ...
ACCTGTCCGTTGCCTGGGACGACAAGGTGGGAGACTTCTCCTACGGTGTCTACGGCAACGCCGGCTGGCTCTTCACCCAGGTGGTGGACGACGGTCAGGCCTACCAGGCCTATGACTACCTCTACCATAAGGGCAACCCCGTTGGCCAGTGCTACGGCCTGGAGGTGATCGGTATCTTCCAGGACCAGACCGAGATCAACAACAGCCCCAAGCAGACCTTCGGCGAGGTCCGTCCCGGTGACCTGAAGTACCAGGACCAGAACGGTGACGGTGTCATCGACAGCCAGGACCGCGTGAAGATGTACGGCTCCAGCACCCCGCTGCTGCAGTACGGCTTCGGCCTGCACGCTTCCTGGAAAGGCCTGCAGGTGTATGCCGACTTCCAGGGTGCCACCGGCGTTACGGTGAACCTGCTGGACAGCCCGCTGTACCAGCCCCTGGCCGGCAACAGCACCATCTCCAATACCTACCTGAACCGCGAGATCCCGTGGACGCCTGACAATGCGGCCAACGCCACCATGCCCCGCCTCACCACGCAGTCCGGAGAGAATAACTTCCGCTCCAACTCCCTGTACTACAGGGACGGTTCCTTCCTCAAGTTGAGGAACGTGGGTATCGCCTACACCATCCCCAAGAAGCTTCTCAAGATTTGCGACGCCACCGTTTCCATCAACGGGACCAACCTGTTCTGCATCGACAAGATCCAATTTGCCGATCCCGAGCAGCTGAGCGCCAACTACCCCACCACGCGGGTCTTCTGGGCCGGTATCAAGTTTAACTTCTAAACCGGGAAAGAGATATGAAAAAGATATTTTACATCATTTCGGCAGCACTGCTTGTAGCAGCTTGTAATTTCCTGGATTTCGACGAGACTTCCTCCCTGTACAACCGTGAGGACATGTACACCACGTACAGCAATATCCAGAAGATGCTCACCAACATCTACGGCTACATGCCTTCCAAGGATATCGCCGACGTGAGCAGCGCCCTGCGCGACTGCGGATCGGACGACGCCGAGTATGCCGACCCCGACGCTTCCGTACAGCTGTTCAACAACGGCAACTGGAGCGCCGTACAGACGGTGGACACCAAATGGACGTTCTACAACGCCATCCGTTCTGCCAACGAGTTCCTGGAGTCCATCAAGACGGTGGATATCTCCCGTTATAAATATGACGCCAAGTACAGCCAGTGGCTGGATCACCTGGCCCTCTATCCTTACGAGGCCCGCACGCTGCGCGCGTTCTACCTCTTCGAGCTGGCCCGCCGTTACGGCGACATCGCCATGCCCATTGACGTGATGCTCACCGTGGCCGAGGCCAATTCCATTAGCAAGACTCCGTTCGACGAAGTCATCGACTTCATCTCCGACGAGTGCGACACCTGCGCCAAGTACCTGCCCGATACCTATATCGGCATGCTGGACGACGAGTATGGCCGTGTAACCCGCGGTTTTGCCAAGGCCCTCAAGGCCAAGGCCCGCCTCTATGCCGCCAGCCCGCTGTTCAATGCCACGGGTGATACGGAGAAGTGGAGGAAGGCCGCCCTGGCCGCCAAGGACGTGATGGACCTCAAGAACCAGTATGGTATCCCGGTCTACTCCCTGGATCCCGCCGAGAAGGCCAACAACATTACTCCTTCCCCGGAAGTGATCCTGCAGATCATGCGTTCGGAGAGCAACAGCTTCGAGAAGTACAACTTCCCTGTGCGTTTCACGCAGGGTGCCCGTACTTCCATGGCCGGTACCTATCCTACGCAGAACCTGGTGGATGCCTTCCAGACCCTGGCCGGTTACGACGTAACCCTGGATGCCGACGGCTGGCACACCGACGACCCCGCCTTCGACATCACCAAGCCCTATGAGGGCCGCGATCCCCGCTTCGCCCGGGCGGTCCTGGCCGACGGCATGTCGTTCAAGGGTTCGGTCATCGATGCCTCCGTGGGCGGTGCCGACTATTCGGCCACCCGTCAGGACTTGGGTTCCCCTACCGGTTATTACCTCCGTCGCTATATCATCGAGGACGTGGACTTCACCCCTGAGGCCGAGACCATGGGCAAGCACAGCTGGATCATCTCCCGTTATGCCGAGATCGTGCTCAGCTATGCCGAAGCCGTAAACGAGATCCTGGGCCCCGACGGCACCGACGCCACGTTTACGCTGAGCGCCCGTGCCGCCCTGAACCAGATCCGCGCCAACGCCGGCATGCCCAACGTGACCGCCATGGGTAAGGATGCCTTCCGTACGGCCGTACAGCGTGAGTGGCGTGTGGAATTCGCCTTTGAGGACCACCGTTTCTGGGATGTCCGCCGCTGGAAAATCGGTGCCGATACCCAGAAGTCCATCTATGGCGTAGAGATTATCAAGGGAGTGGAGAAGAAGGACTACAGCCGCATCCTGGTGGAAAACCGCCCCTGGTCCGACAAGATGTACCTCTATCCCATCCCTCAGTCCGAACTGTTCTGCAACCCCAACCTGAATCCTCAGAATACCGGTTGGTAGTGGTCTAACCTAAGAATGAACGAAAAATGAAAAGTATTGTAAAAACCGTTGCATCCCTCGCCCTGCTGCTGTTGACCTTCTCCTGTGCCCTGGAGACGATTGACTCGCAGATGACGCCGGAGAAGGCCCGTGCCTCCATCCGGCTGGAATGCAGCGCGCTGGAAAGCTATACCGTTCAGGCTGCCAAGCCGCAGGATATCTCCTTCCACGTGTCGGCCACTACCCCGTGGACCATCACCGCAAAGGATGCCGCATGGCTTACGGTAACGCCTGCTTCCAGTTCTGTTTCTTCCCTCTCCGAGGACATCATCGTCAAGGCGGCTGCCAACACCGGCTTTGCCGACCGCAAGGCTGTCCTCACCGTGACCGGGGAGAATACGGACCAGTCTTTCACCATCACCGTCACCCAGCTCCGCAAGGGCAAACTGGTGGTCACTCCCGTGGCCGACCAGTATGAACCCGCAGGCGGCGCCAAGACGTTCAAGGTGGAATCCAACATTGCCTGGGAGGCCACTGCGGCCGACGAATGGCTCACCCTGGACCCTGCATCGGGTACCTCCGAAGGGGAAACCAAGTCCTTCGACGTGACGGCTACGGCCGCCGCCAACTCTTCCGTGACCCGCTTCACCACGGTTACCGTGACGGCAGGTGACGAGAAGCAGGAGTTCGCCATCATCCAGAAAGGCCAGACGCTGGAGTTCCTGCCGGTGGCCGATCCTGCGGTGGACCGCCACGGTGCCACCATGGAACTGGGTGTGAACGCTACCATGGACTGGAAGGTGGAATGCGACCATCCGGCCGTCACCGCCACCAAGAAGGGTAACGACAAGGTGGAAGTGGTGGTTCCCTGGAACAACCAGTTCGCCCCCCGTACCATCAACATCACGGTGAAGCCCACCACCGCCGCTTACGGTGACGTGAGCAGCACGGTGACCCTCACCCAGGACATCAACTTCTCCTTCTCCGGCCACTGCGAGGTCCTCGCTGACGGCTCCGTGAAAGTGTATGGAGACCAGGCATCCCGTGTCAAACTGATTGATGCTCTCCGCTATGTGAACATCATCATCAAGATGGGAGACAAGAGTTTTGGTGAGAAAGCCCAGATGTGGGTGTATTCCAACGATGCCGTGGAAGGCACCGAGATTGAAATCCAGAACCAGATCCAGCTGGGCAAGCGCGTCCGCGTGCGTCTGAACGGCCATCTGCCCAACTCCGGTCTGTCCTGCTACGACTCGGTTGACTACGACATGTCCCAGTCCGAACTGAATGCCATGGATGAATACCGTGTGGACGTGGTTCCCGGTACCAATTCCACGGAAGGCGTTCAGCACCTTAACTTCTCCTTCTCCTACAACGGTACCCTCCGCAGCGCTGTGCTGGACAAGCCGTCGATCTTCGCCGACGTGCCCACGGCCGCCTGCCATTACTGGTTCGGCTGCTACTCTGCGTCGGAGGACGGAACCTGGTATATTGTCAAGACTTGCGACGTTATTTCCGTTGAGGAATAAAAAAGACAGAGCTTATGAAAAAGATATTTTCATTCATTACCATCGGGTTGGCTCTCATGGCGCTCCTGAGCGCCTGTCAGGAGAAGCAGACCATTCCCCAGCCTTCGGGCAAGGGAGTGGACCTGCGCTACCGCGTAGAGAACGAGTACAACCTTGATGCCATATCTCCGAAGCCCTTCAACATCACCGTGAAGTCTTCGAAGCCCTGGACCATCACCAGCGCCCACCCCGACTGGTGCATCATCGAGCAGGAAGAGGGCGAAGCCCAGCCCGACTCCCTGGTGCACATCGGCCAGGGTGAGAACACCACGCTCAAGGTCCAGTACTACAACAACCCTTCCCTGGACGACCGCACGGACTATATCGAGATTGCCAGTGACGGTTGGGTAGCCAAGAAGGTGACCATCAACCAGAAGGGTATCGCCTACCTGAACGTTCCCGAGGCCGATATCGAAGAAGGCCTGATGATCGAGAAGGCCGGCGGAGACCTGGTCATCCACGTGAAGAGCAACCAGAAGTGGACCGCCAAGATCGTTCCCGAAGACGGGGCCGACAAGGCCGACTGGGTTTCCATCACCGACGGCGCGTCCGGAGAACTGGACGGAATCGTCACCATGAACGTGAAGGAGAATTCCGGTGAAAAGCGCTATGCCTATGTGGCTGTCTACGACCGCCACGACGAGGAAAGGGCCAAGATCCACATCACCCAGGACGGCGTTCAGCTGGACCCCGAGACCTTCGAGATCCGTGTTGGCTTCGACCAGACATCGGCCATCCTCAACGTGGTGTCCAACACCAAATGGGAGGCCGAAATGGGCGCCGAGACCGACTGGCTCACCATCGACAACCCCACCGGCCACAACCTGAACGGGACCATCAATCTCACCGTCCAGAATAACGCTGCCGGTACTTCCATGCGTAAGACCAGCATCATCCTCAAGACCATCGCCGCCAACCCCGGAGACCCCGTGGCGCAGAAGGAAATCGTGGTGAAGCAGGCCTATCCCATCACTCCTGTCCGTCACTTCATGGACAATGACGAGATGGGTTCCTGGAAGTCTGACTGGGCCAATGCTCCCGTGTACACCAAGGACTATGGAACCCTGTTCGCGGCCAAGAGCCGACTGAACCAAGGCAGCATGCCGTTCGGTACCTACACCTTCCGCTGGAAGGACCTGACGGCCGAGGAAGGCGCTGCCGAGGCTATCCGCGTAAGGCATTGGTTCTGCTTCGAGGAGAGCTGCGAACTTAAGTTCGACCTCCGTCCCGTGGACGCCAAGATCAGCTTCGACTTCAACGCTGCCGGCGACGGTAACAAGCCCAGCATCAGCGCCTATACCGACGTTGACTGGAGCAAGCCCATCGAGATTACCTACAAGTTCGATCCCAGCGGTGCCAACTTCTGCCACGTCACCTACCTGGTGAACGGCGTCGAGGCCGGCAGCTACGACACTTCCGAGAACCTCCTGCGCTCCGTTACCTGGGGCAGCAAGATCAATATGTATCTCGGCGTGGACAAGTCCGGCAGCGCTGTGCTGGAGTGGTACGAGTACACCGAACCTATGAATTGGGATGAATAAAACGACTGACCTATGAAAGCAATTTACAAATACGCCATCGTTATCCTGGCCGGCCTTTCCGTCACGGTAGCCTGTGACAAGAAGAAGGGCGACGATCCGGAACCCGATCCCAAAAAGAAAGAAGACGTCCAGCCCGTCACCAAGCAGCTCACCTTCGTCCTTCCCGCCAACAGCATTTCCGGGAAGACCAAGTGGGTGGCCGGCGACGAGATTGTGGTCCACGGCGAGTATGCCAAGGACCAGGTAATCGTGAAGCTGGAAGCCGGCGACATCCAGGCCGACGGTAAAACGGCCGTCAAGACCGTGGACAACCTGAAGCCCTATGTGCGCGAGGATGTGACCAGCACCCTGTATGCCGGTTATCCGGCCAGTGCCGTCAACAACCTCAAACACTGCTTCTTCTACACGCAGTTCAACACCACCGACCAGCCCGTCATGGCGGCCAGCAACGCCGCCGAAGACGACACCTTCAAGTTTGTAGACCTGGGCGCAGCCCTCACCTTCACCCTGGATGAGGATTTCGATTCCTACACCATCTCCGGTAACAAGAAGGAAAACATGGCCTACGGCGTGTTCCAGGTGAAGATCACCCCCGAGGACAAGGACTATGCCCAGTACGTGAACGATCCCCGTCTGAGCCTGGATGGCAAGTTCCAGAAGGGCCAGAACATGATCTACCTCCCCGGAGACCTGAGCCTGGCCGCGGGCTTCTCCATCAAGTTCAAGAAGGATGGCAGCTATGTGGCCATCCTCAAGAACCATGACGAGGCCAAGTTCGTCCACGGACAGGCCCTGGACCTGGGAGATATAGCGGGTGAGGTGGAAGACTACGCCGACCCGTTTGACCCCAGCATCCTGGATCTGGACAAGGACGGTAACGCCAACTGCTACATCGTAGACAAGCCCGGTGGCTACAAGTTCAAGGCTGTGTACGGCAACGACCCTAACAACTATGTCCTGGATGCCGCCGACGCCATCGTCCTGTGGGAAACCTGGAACGACGCCTCCGAGGTAGAGGCCGGCAGCGTCATCGCATCGGCCTCCTATGCCGAGGATTATATGCTCTTCAAGACGCCCGACACCCTGCGTCCCGGCAATGCCGTCATCGCCGTGCGGGATGAGAACGAGAACATCCTCTGGAGCTGGCACATCTGGATTCCCCAGACCGCCATCCAGGTGAACGAGTACGGCGGCATCATGGGCGCTCCGCTCATGGACCGCAACCTGGGTGCCCTGGTGGCCACTGTGGCCGGCACCGAGCCCATCGACCCGCTCTCCTATGGTTTGGGTTATCAGTGGGGCCGAAAGGATCCGTTCACTGCAGCCGGAGAATTCAATTCCGGCGACCAGGCCACCTGGGCCGGTGAGGACGAGGAAGTGGCGCCCGGCGTCATCTCCCTGGCCGATGCCATCGCCCATCCCCGCCTGCTGGGTCACTCCAACGACGCCAACTGGATGGACGAGATAGACGAGACCCTCTGGTCCGACGACGGAAAGACCATCTACGACCCCTGCCCGGTGGGATACCGTGTACCTCCGCGCAACTCCAACCTGCCGTTCTGGGCCAGTGACCTCACTGCGCAGACCGGATGGGCCGTGGACGGCACCAACTGCTGGATCACCATCGGCGACCCCGTGGCCACCTTCCCCATCGCCGGTTACCGCGACGACTATGACGTCGCCGGCATGGCCAAGGTGGGCAAGCGTACCCTCTACTGGACAGCCCATGGTTCCGAGGGCAAGGCCGGCGGCGCCGACCTCCGCTACGACAAGGGCACCTTCAAGCTGGGATCGGCCCCGAAAGCCCGCCTGGGCTCCGTGCGCTGCATCGCAGAATAAGCTCTCTTTTATCTGCCAGGCCCTGACCGGCCTGGCAGGTACCATTTTAATCTAACGAGAACTGACGCTATGAAACTGTCAAAGATGCTTGCGCTGCTTGTGAGCCTCGTCGTTACCATCGGCCTGGCGGCAGCTTGTGGTGAGAAGGAGAAAACCCCGGTGACTCCTCCGCCGCCCGTGAATCCCGATACGCCTGATACCCCCGACGATCCCGACAAGCCGGATACGCCGGACGACCCCGTCTCTCCCGAGGATGCCGCCCGCCTGGCGCGCCTGGGACAGACGCCCGTGGTGGCCGTGTATTTTACGGAATACACCTCCAGCGCCGAATTCCCCACGCTGCAGGACGTGCGCTGCTTTACGCACATCAACGTGGGTCACGCGCGCTTCAAGAACCCCAAGACGGGTGACGGCGGCCTGGAAATCAAGAGTCCCGGCCCCGACTACATCAAGAAACTGGTGGCCTACAAGACGGATTATCCGGAGCTGAAGGTCCTGCTGTTCATCGGCGGCTGGGGCAAGAATGCCGACGGTTTCTCCGAGATGGCCAAGGATCCCGACAAACGGGCCCTCTTCTGCAGCGAGTGCGTGCGCCTGTGCAAGGAATACGGCCTGGACGGCGTAGACTTGGACTGGGAGTATCCCGGCTATGCGGCCAAGACGCGCCTGGACGACGGTTCCTATTATTATAATGGTGCCGACCCGGCCGACAGGGCCAACTTCACCATCTTGATGAAGGATCTGCGCGCCGCTCTGGGAGATGATAAACTCATTTCCTATGCCGCGGCCGACAACGGAGACTATGTCAATAATTTGGAGGTACTGGAATGGGTGGACTACATCAATGTGATGACGTATTCCATGGGAGATCCCAACCCGCAGGATCCCGCCAAGCAGAAGCACAATTCCCCGCTGTACACCAGCGCCCGCTTCAACAACAGCCGCGGCGGGGCCGACTGTATCTCCATCTTCCACGACAAGCAGGGCGTGCCGTACGACCGCCTCAATTATGGAATCGGCTTCTATGGCCATGGGGACGGCAGCGTGTATCCTTCGTCTGTGTCTTACGCCATGGCGCGCGAGGCCCTGGAAAAGGGTACGGTGAACGGCAAGAGCGTGGCCAATTACAATATCCGCTGGTGGGACGAGCAAAGTAAGAGCTGCTTTATCGGCAATGCCGGCGGTGTCATGTATGCCAGCTACGAGGACATCGAGTCCATCACCTGGCGTGTGAAGTTCCTCAAGGAGAAGGGCTTGCTGGGCGCTTTTGCCTGGGAGTACCGCGAGGACGATTCCCGGGGCACGCTGCGCAAGGCGCTGTGGGCCCTGATGCACGACCAGGAGCCGGAGCAGCCCAAGCCTTCCACCATTCCCGTGATGGAGAAGGTGGAATGGAGCAAGAAACTGCAGGGGCTGGGAGAGCTCTCGGGCCTGTGCCTGAGCAAGGACCAGGATTTCCTGTGGGGCGTGGGAGACAACGGCCAGCTGTTCAAGATCAACTTTGACGGATCGTACACCAAGCACTGGGAGTACGACGCCGACATGGAGGCCCTGTGCCTGGATCCCGCTACGGGCGATATGTACATGGGCATCGAACCCAAGCGTGTGTACAAGCTCACGTACCCGGACTACAACAAGAAGACGACGCTGTGGGATGTGGCCGAGGCGGCCGATATGGGCAACTCCGGTATCGAGGGCATCGCCTGGCACAAGGGCAACCTGTACCTGGGTTCCCAGACGGGCGCCACGCTGTGGGAATACAAGCTGGATGGCACCAAGCTGTGGAAGAAGAGCCTGCGCACGGTGTGCTCCACCGTGTCGGAGATTGCGGGCCTGGACTACGATCCCGAGAACGATTTCCTGTGGGTGATCGACTCCAATTCCAACAAGGATAAGCCGCAGTACCTGCCGTATTCCATCTACCTGTTCAACGGCGATGCCACCGAGCATCTGGCCACCTATTCCATTGCCAGTTTTGCCGACTGGAACCCGGAGAGCATCTGCGTGGATAAGAAGAACGGATGCGTGTGGGTGGCCGACGACTGCGGTGACGAAGGCTACTCCATCCTGCATAAAATCAAGTTCTCCAACCTATAATGCGCAAATTGCGTGAATTTTTGCGCAAATTGCATGAAACACCCTCGGCCATTTGCGCTAACTTTATAGGTCGAAAGCACAGAAACCACTAATTAAACACTAATACTATGACAAAAAAAGACTATTTGATTCCCTCAGTAGAGGTGATTGAGATGGGGTATCGGGACCCCGTCTGCCAGGCAATGTCTGGAGAGACTAATACGCTCGATGATTACGAGCTCCTGGATCTCGATATTACTTGGGATTCTATCATTTAATGTGGGAGGACAGGTATTATGAAGAAAGTTGTATATTCTTTGCTTGCTCTTGCAGCATCTACGCTCGTTTTTTCCTGCATAAAGAACACTGCTGAAGAGCCTGTTGTTAATTCACAAGCCGAAAAGTTTATTACGGTTACGTGTACAATTAACACCCCTGCTCCTGACTCTAAGGTTACCCTCACGAAAGAGGATGGTAAAGGCAAAACGAAATGGGAAGAAGGTGACGAGGTCTTCTTCCATGGCGCTTTTGTTGGCACATCGGGAGATGATGTTTATTCATATGTAGCTACTGCTCATGATGTTTCTGCCGATGGTAAGTCTGCATCGTTTACCATCCCTGCCATCGCAAAGCGTTTCAACCACGATGAAATCAGTTGGAGAGGTGAAAAATATAAGACCGACCTTTATGCCGTTTATCCCGCATCGGCTGTTGCCGATTTTGAAAATGGAGACGAATGGTATTTTATTTCGGCTTTCAAGAAGACGAACCATCTTCTTCTGGCTGGCTGCAACGATACTCGTGTGGACGACGGAATGACTTTTGAGTTCATGAATTTGACCGGAGCGCTTTCTTTTGTTGTAAGCGATGATGGGATAACCGGCGGATTCGATGCCTATTCCATTAGTGGCAATAATGGTGAAACGGTAGGTTACACCAACTATTGTGTCAAGATGGATATCAACGGTGAAACTGACTCCAAGGATTATAGAACGCTATACGTAGGTTCTGATGGCCCTGGCCCTTCTTCTGGTGAACTCACCACTATTCTGGTTGAGGATTGGAATGGCGCAAACGGAACAACGGTTAACACTGTGTATTTCCCGAACGGCGTCAATTTCTCGGCTGGTTTTACTATTAAGTTCTTTAAAGACGGTAATGAAATCAGGCGCGTCAGCACATCAACAGCTACTGACATTGCTGTTGGAAAATGGCTTGACTTGAAAGACATTACATCTCATATGTACACTTATACTCCTCCGGCAACGCATAATTCAACCATTGGTTGCCCTGCCGACGATAGTGATTATAATTTAAGTAAGAGCAGTTCTGCTAACTGCTATATTGTCGACGGAAGCGTTTCTGCTAATGCTGAGAAAGTATTTAAGTTTAAAGCGTATCAGGGTAATAGCACTACAAATGTAGGCACAATTGATTCCGCTGTACTCCTGTGGGAGACTTGGAATGATGCAGAAGCGGTTACGGAAAACAGCGTGATTTATGCTGTTGATTATGATAAACAGGCCGCAAACGATTATTATGAGATTTGTTTCAAAATGCCTAGCACTCTTCATGAAGGCAATGCTCTCATTGCTGCAAAGGACGCCATGGGGAACATTCTCTGGAGTTGGCATATCTGGGTGCCGGCCACGACTATTGAATCAATCGATAATGGTATTCATACAGTAGCCATGATGGATCGTAACTTGGGTGCTCTTAGAGCTACTGTTGCAAGTAACGAAGCGAAAATTGATGTTACCTCAATGGGTATGTGGTATCAGTGGGGGCGTAAGGATCCATTCCCTGGACCCAGCAGTATTGATACCCCCGATGCATATCCGGGATTTGCAACTGTTGCTGGAACTAATCCTACAAGAGATGGAGATGCTCAATTTACAATCGCAGAATCTATTAAGAATCCTACCGTTATGGTTGGAAATGATACTGATAAAAAGGATTGGCTTTCCGTATCCGATGGTACATTATGGGGTGATGCGAGCAGTAAATCTAGATTTGATCCATGCCCGATTGGTTACAGAGTGCCTAACCGTGACAAGAAGAAGCCCCTATGGGATGGCAAGATGAACGAGGCTACTGGTTGGGCATATAATAAGGATAATTATTGGTTTACTGTAGGTGACCCTGTCTCTGTTTTCCCTTGTGCCGGTTATTGCAACGGAGGTACAGCAAAGACTACATTCAGAACCGTACTGTGGAATGCACACCATGATGGTGATAGTCCCGAAACCGCATACAACATTTACGTTTATTATAGTTCAGAAACCGTCAAATTCGGGAACTATGGTCACAATAAACACCGTGGCAATTATGTTCGTTGCTGCTTAGAGTAATCTCTTATCGGCATAAACCTTTTAATTCCCGGAGCCTCACCGCTCCGGGATTTTTTTGCCCATTTGCGAATCTTCGTAACCTCCTCACTATCAGCACTGTTTCAAAATTTCTTGATCCCATTTGGTATCAAGAAAAAATCTTAAGTTGTTAGCACTGAGTCACTTATCTCACTTTCGCACCCGACGTCGGCCTATTCTTATTTCAAATAAAGCGTGAGAATCTACTGGACTCGGGATTATGGAACTTCTGGCGGCTCATGACGCCGGGTAGAGGGCGCGCCTTCGGTCAGTCGCCAAAAAAGGGGCGGCACCGGTCGCTTTGCGTCCAACTCCTCCTTTTAGCCACGCCTTGCGGCGTGTCTAACGTCGTCGAACAAGTTCCGCAATCCCGCTGACGCGGGACCGCTCCCTGCACCGTCCATCGCACGTCCCCTTTTTTGACAATTCCCTCCAGCACATCCCTCTACCCAGCGTCCATGTACCGGAGATTCTATGCTTCCTTATAACCTTCTGACTATCAGTACTGTTCCAATTTTTCTTGATCCCATTTGGTATCAAGAAAAAAACTTAAGTTGTTAGCTCTGAGTTACTTAGGCCGCCTTCGCTTTTTCCTTTTCCTGGCGACACCGCCATCTTTTCCACAAACTTGCTCGTTACGTCCTCATTAGCCGTACCGTTCAAAATTCTAGACTTTTTTTGTAAATTTGTGACTAACTAATAACGGCTTCATGAACGCTGTCGGCAACATATTCTGGCTTCTGCTGGGCGGTATAGCCATCGCCCTGATATATTATTTGGTGGGACTGCTGATGTGCGTCACCATCATCGGCATACCTTTTGGCGTGCAGCTCTTCAAACTGGGCACATATGCACTGTGGCCCTTTGGGCATGAACTGGTGGACGGACCTAATGAGCCCGGATGTCTGTCCGTGGTCATGAACCTCGTCTGGATTCTGACGGGATGGTGGGAGATTGCCATTCTTCATCTGGCTTTCGGCCTGCTGTTCTGCATCACTATCATCGGCATTCCCTTTGGTGTCCGGCATTTCAAGATGGCTATTGCCAGTATTTTCCCGTTTGGGAAAGAGATAAGGTAATCATGTCTGATAAACATTTCACATCAAAAGACCTGGTCAAGTACGAGGATCATTACTCGGAAAAGGCATTCTGGGATAAGATCCGTCGTATTGCCTCCAAGGCTGGCGCCAAGGTGGTTTATTACGCCCTGGTGCTGTTCTATACCCTCACGGACCCGAATACGCCCCTCAAATACAAAACCGTCATCGCCGGCGCCTTGGGCTACCTGATTTTGCCCATAGACGTCCTTCCGGACATCATACCTTTCGCCGGTCTGGCCGATGACTGGGCCGCCCTCATCGCGGCGGTTTCGTATGTCATCTCCGCCATCAGCGAGGAGAACAAAGAGAAGGCCAAGCAAAAAGTCCGTTCCCTGTTCCCCCAGGCCGATAATAACGACTGGGGAGACCTGGGATAGGGGGCTCTCCCATCGGCCTGTTTTTGCGCTCGCTCGTAACTGTCTGATTGTCAATACTTTTATGATTTTTCTTGATACCAAATGGGATCAAGAAAAAAACTTAAGTTGCTAGCACTGAGCCACTTATCCCACATTCGCAAATTTCCTTATCTGGCCCATAGAAGAAGACACCATCATCCACCCCTTGTCAATTTTCGTAAATTGAGAAACAAATTTCGCAAATTGCGCGGAAAACGGTATTGAATCCGTGTTACTTTGCAATTGACTAAGGAAAAGTTGGTTATTAGGTTATCGTTATTTCGGTTTAACCAAAAAAACGGTCCAGGTGGGAACCTCGACCGTTTTTTTTATAAACCCCTTGCTAACATTGAAAAAATTCGTATCTTTGCAGTCCCGTCCGTTGTGACGGAGTTTCAAACGCTTTAAGCCCGGAGGGGTGGGTGAGTGGCTGAAACCAGCAGTTTGCTAAACTGCCGTACGGGTTATTCTGTACCACGAGTTCGAATCTCGTCCCCTCCGCTTCAAAGGACTGTCGCTGCCGCGACAGTCCTTTTTGGTATACCCCCCTTAGTCCTTCAACTTCTTCAGGACGTTATAGTAGGTTTGGCGGGAGCTGAAGCCGGAGGCGGTGGCCAGCTCTTCCACGGAGAATTCGGGATGCTGGACGCGCAGGGTGGCGGCGCGGGCCAGACGGCAGCGGTTTACGTAGGAGAAAAATCCGCCCAGGCGCTCGTTCATGACGGCCGACAGATAAGTGCGGTTGACCCCGCAGGCGCGCGACAAAGAAGATAAAGTGAGGTGGCTGTCCAGGTAAGCCTCTTTATCTTCGACGAAGTGGCGGATGGCTTGTGCAATCTCGTCCTTGCGGGCCGGCGACAGCTGCGTGTCGGGAATCCCGGCCGGCGCAGGAGCCGTCACCATGGCCTTTTTCACATTCTCTACATCCACCCTGCGATGCGGGGAGAGGGCGCCGATAAGGAAGTATACGCTAAGGACCGCCAACAGCAGCAGGCACACGGACATCACCGGCAGCGAGCCGATGAAAGAGCCGATCCAGCTGATAACGACGTGGATGATGGGAAGCCACAGGACGCGGGCGGCATAATGGACGGGGAAGTCCTCCTGGTTGGAGTAGTTCTCTCCGGAAAAACGGCGCATGGCACGGGCTACCATATTGAGCGAGATAAAGAAACTGGCCAGTTCCGCGATGGCCAGGATGCCGGAAAAGGACACCAGCGATTTCACAAAAGTGCCATCCATCTGCGTGCCGGGCATAATCAGGCAAGCAAGGCCGATTCCCACCACTACCGCCACGGGGACCGAAAGGGCATACAGCGGCCTTTGCCAGCTATGGACCCCCAGCACCTTGCCGAAGTAAGTGAAAATGAGCATGGCGCAGAAATAGGGCGATCCCATGATGAGGATGATGCGTAGGAGCATCTGGGCGTCGGGGTCGGCCGGCATGAAAACTACCGGAAGCAGCAGCAGGTTGGTGAGGAAGCAGAAAATGATGGTACGCCAGGCAGGGAAGTGGTAGTCCATGTTCTGACGGTGTGCCTCGCAGCGGTGGCCCCAGCGGACCACGGCAATAATGACGCTGGCCGCGACATAAACTGCCGTCGCTGCACTGAACAATACTTCCTGGTAACTAAACATCATGGGCACAAAGTTCGGATTTTACAAGAAATAATCCAAATGTGCCGCTTATGCTGCCAGTTTTTTCAGAACATTATAGTAGGTTTGCCGGGAATGGAAACCAGAGGCAAGGGCCACCTGCTCGATGGTGGCGCCGGGATGGCGTTCCCGCCAGGTCTGTGCGTAAGAGAGCCGCAGGCGTCCGATGTAATCGAAGAATCCGCCCAGTTTCATCAAGGCGCCGGAGATGTAGGTGCGGTTGGTGCGGCAACGGGTGGCAAGGGAAGCCAGCGTCAGGCCCGGATCCAAGAAGGCCTGGCGCTCTTCCACTTCCATGCGAACAGTATTTAACAGGTTTTCAATACGCATATTGACAAATCTACTAACTAATCAACTGTTGCAAAGTTGATAAAAAATTCGTCCCGACTTGTCAAATAAGGTATAATCTTCTGTCAAATTATGTAAATAACTTCCGATTTTTAACTCCAGCCCAGTTCCCGGAGCACATAATCCTGCCGTCCCAGATATTGGATGACCCACATCACATAGCGGATGTCCACGCACACGCACATGTTATAACCTGACACAGCCTCGTAATTTCCGGCCAGGGATTCCTTGTTGCCGTCAAAGGCCAGGCCGATGATTTCTCCCCGTGCGTTCATCACCGGCGATCCGGAGTTGCCGCCCGTGATGTCCAGGTCGGTGAGGAAGTTCACGGGGAAGTCCGGCGGCGGCAGCACATCCTTCCAGTCGTCGGGATAGCAGAAGTCGTAGTTGGAGGGATTGTATTTCTCCCGCAGGCCCTGTGCGGTGCTCTGCCAGTGCACATACACCCCGTCCCAGGGGCGCAGGGGCTGCACGCGGCCGTAGCTGATGCGCATGGTGGAATTGGCGTCGGGGTACTGGATCACCCCCTGGGATTGCAGGTACTGGTAAACGGCGCGTTCATAGTCGTGCCGAAGCACGGAAATATTCTCCACTACATGCTCCTGGGCATTGTTCAGGTCCACGATGCTCAATTCCCGGATGAAGCGGTACAGGACGTCTTCCTCGATGAGGGTCTCTTTCCCGTTCACGCAGGAATTTTCCCAAAGCCAGTCGGCCATGGCCTCATAGTCTGTCCCGAAGTTTTGGACCAGTTCCCAATGGATGGGTTTGAAGAAGGCCGTGTCCATCTGGGTGAGGAACTCTTTCAGGGAAAAGACCAGCAACTCTTTTTCCAGGCGCACATCGGCCTGGGCAAGGCCTTCGGCCAGGATTTTCTTCTGCTTGGGGATATCGTTCTTGACCGATCCCATCCGCATGAGCGTGCGGGCCAGGGAAAAGCTGCGCACCAGGGTTTCCCGGTAATACACCTTCAGTTTTTCGATGGCCGATATGGAGGCGTATTCGGCGTCCAGCAGGTCCAGGATGCGGGCATTGTAGGCCGATGAAGCGCGGAACCCTTCCTCGAAGACCCTGCGCCGGCCCACTACGTCGAATCGCTGCACGCAGGCCAGTTCCCCTTCCTGCAGTTCGGCCGAATTGGTGAGGCTGAAGAAATAGTTGGAGTACTTCATGCGCACGGCAGGGTCGGCGTCCATCCACTTGCGCGTAATGTCCATCTGGGTGCGATGCAGGCGGTTTTCTTCGGGCCTTTCCACCAGCACGTTCTGCTGGATTTCGGCGGCGCTGGCATAGCGCCGGGTAGAGGCGGGATAGCCGATTACCATGGCAAAATCGCCCTCCTTATACCCTTTCCGACTGATGGTAAGATGCCGGCGGGGATGCAGCGGTTCCCCGTCCTTATATATACGGTACAGGGCGAAATCGGCCTTGTGCTGGGGCCATTCCCAGTTATCCTCATCTCCGCCGAAGGCCGCCACCGTCACGGGCGGCGAGGCCACCAGCCGCACGTCGGTGTATTTGTCATACAGGCACAGGTAGTATTTTTCTCCGGACCACATGGGCACCAGATTGGCTTCCATGGCGTAAAGGTCGCCGTACTTGTGTTCCATGAGGGAGGCCAGGCGCCGGCCGCCGTGCGGCTTGCCTTCCGCCGCCAGGTCGTCCCGCAGCTGGTTTACCTCCTCGGTTACGTCCAGCACTTTTCTCAGGAAGTAGAAATCCTTGCCCTTCAGGGGAATCTCTTCGGCGCGGCTTTTGGCCCAGAAACCGTCTTCCAGGTAGTTGTGTTCTGGAGTAGAGAGGTTAGAAACGTCGCTGTATGCGCAGTGGTGGTTGGTGATAAGCAGGCCGTCTTCGGAAATCATGCTGCCGGAGCAGTAGAAGCCCAGCGACACCACGGCGTCGGACAGGCCGCCGGCTTCCTCGTTATAGATTTCCCGGGCACCCAGCTTGAGGCCGCGCGCCTTCATATTCTTCTCCAGGGCCCGGTCCAGGCATTGGATGAGCCACATCCCTTCGTCGGCCCGGGCCGACGGAAGTATGCACAGGGCCAGCAACAGGCCGATAATCCACTTTTTACTCATTCCTGACACAGCGTAAGGGTGCGGCAATGCGGTAACTTACCTTGGTTCCGTTGCAGGTGTATTCGGCTTCCGTGGCCTTGTTGGTCATGGGCATGAGGCCATAGAACTGGAGGTTCTTGACACCGCTGGTCTCGTCATCCTTGGTGTTGTAGGAGACCGAGGCATAGGTGGAGCCGCAGAACATGCCGGAAGAAATCTTGTCCGGATAACCGGAGGCCCATCCCATGACGGTGCCTTCGGTCTTGGTATTATCCTGGATGGAAACGGCGCCGAAGGCATCCATGCCGAAGCCGTCGGCATTCAGCAGGACGATGGAGCCGTTGTTCCCGTCGTAATAAGGGGCCTTATCGTCGGTGGGGATGTCCACCCCCTTGCCCACCAGGGCGGCGATATCGGCCAGAGTGGGCACGTGCCAGCCCTTGGGGCAGATGCCCTGCGCGCCTTCCAGCGCCTTGGCCGCATCGGCGGAAGTGAGGTCTCCCACTTTCAGGCCCAGCGCCACTTCGGCCTGATACAGATAGCCCTGCGCCGCAATGACGGCTTCCTCTTTGGAGAAGACGGCCGCCGTCTTGCCGGCGTTCACCACCACGGGATAATATACCCCGGCGGTAACGTTCCCCACTTTCTTCGTATCGGCATTGTAGTCATCGCAAGGCGTGAAACCTGCCGGCACATAGCGCATGTTCTGGGCCATCCACCACTTGCCGTCCTTCATGAGGGCCACGCTGTACTTGTCCCCGTGATACAGGATATATTTTTCGGCATCCTCTTCGCCGATATGTTCTTCCAGCTCGTCTCCGGCGGGAGGGTTGTCGTCCACGATCTCTCCGCCGTCCTCCCAGTTGTCAATCTCGGCGGCTAGGACCACCAGCAGCTCGTCCTGCTTCATCACCAGGCTGATACTGTACTGTTTCCCGGCCTCCAGGGTGGTCTCCTTGAGGGTTTTGCTCAGCGTTTTGCCGCCGGCGGCGGTGGCAACGGCGGTGAAGGCCACGGTCTGGGGCGGCACCACCAGGAAGTACTTGCCGTCCTGGAGTTTTGCGGCCACCACCGTGCCGGGCTGGGCGTCCTCATCCACCGTGGCGGTGAAATCGGCCCCAATCTTAGCGGTGAGGTGTGCGCCTTCCAGGGCGATGGAGACGGGGTCGCCGGCCTGGCTCACCACCGTGAGCGAAATCAGGCAGAGCTTATGCTTGAAGGGGAGCGTGATGGCGTGGGCGCTGGGGAAGACGCCTTCCTTCACGCCGGCCACAAAGTCCGACGAAGAGATGCCGCCGGTTTGGTCGGCCTGCACGGTGAAGCTGGTGGGCACGGTGGCCGAATAAGGGTAATAGGCCGCCACGGTGGCGCCCGCTTCCTCTTCCGAATACCACTGGAGGCTGCCGGAGAACACGCTGCCGTCGTAGGTCATCTTCTCGTTGGAAGCGACGGGGCCGTCGGGACGGGTGACGGTGACGCCGATGGCATCTCCGCTCTCGAAAGCGGTCTGCGTGACCTTGGTCATCACCGGGGCGATCCGCAGGTCGTAGGGCCCTTTCCCCTGTTGGGGGTCGGGTGGCGTAACGTTTTTCTCACAGGCTGCCAGGGCCGTCAGGAGTACCGTGAAAGCGAGTATCTTTCTCATATCTTCTTAAAAGCTATATCCTATTTGTATGTTACTGATCTGCCGGTTGGCGCCGGGAGCCAGGGTTACGTTGAAGGCGTGGATGTATTCAAAGCTGGCCTCTATGTACAGGGGAATGCGCGGCAGGGTGTAGCGCAGGGTGAGCAGGCCGGCCACGCGGGGCGCATCTCCCACCTCCTGTTCCAGTTCCCACCAATCGGTGAGGCGGGGCATCTCATCCCCCTCCAGGTGGAAGCCGTCAATCACCTCGCTGATTTGCTCGGAATAGGCACCTCCGCCGGCCAGGACACTGGTTTTCAGCAGCCAGGACTTGCCCAGGGGGAACTGGGCGGTGAGCCGGCCGAACAAATGCGTGCCGCCGTCCAGGTCGTAATACGGATACATGAAGGTGCTCAGCTTCTTGTCCCGGTCTATGTACAGGTCGGCCTGGAACATCATCCCGTTGGGCCGTTCCCAAGTGTAGATGGCCTCAAAATGGCCCTCCTTGGCGTTGTAGATACGGTTGTTGCCCAGGATGGACGGCGTGGTTACGCCGCCGGCTGACACTTTCTCTATCACGTTCTCGTACAGCCGGGTGTGGTTCCAGTCATAGGACAGCCGGATGCTGTGCCGGTTGTCCTCGTTGCCGAAGCTGAGCAAAACTTTTGTGGACCAGTCCAGACGCGGGAAGCGGAACCAGGTATACCCTTTTTCTCCCACCTCTCCCTGTGAAAAGCGGACTTCGGTGTCGGCATACAGGAACTCTCCCAGGGAGAACTGCAGGGCGGCGCCGTGGGTGAATTCCTGCACGGGGAAGCGGTCCACGCCGGGTTCGGCCAGGTGGATACCGCTGCCGTCCCATGCCTGGTAGGTGCCATAGCGCAGGCCTTTGTCCAGGAAGGCGTAATAGGATTCGGCCTTGGCGGGGCCTATCTGTTCGGCCTGGATGAATTCCGATGTCTTTTCAAAGAGGTAGGAGGCGCCGATACGCCAGCCGTCGGCATCGTACAGGACGGAGGGCACCAGTTCCAGCTCCTGCCGGTAGGTGGTGTGGCGCAGGTCCTTGCGTTTGGCGTAGTTGATGCCCTGGAAGCGGGCCGTGAAGCCGGGAATCCAGCGGCTGCCGTTCTTCCAGGCCAGCCCGCCGGCTATGTCGTAGGTCTGTTTGCTCTTGTTGCCGGGCGTGAATTCCAGCACGTCCACCGGGTAGTACTCGGGCTTGCTGAACATGGACCCCATCATCTCGGTTCCGAACTCCTGTTCAAAGCCGAAGTTGCCCACCAGCACCAGGTCCTTGAAATGGGTCTCGGCCTGCGCGGCGGCACCGGCGTTCCACAGGGTTTTCCCCTCGGAAAGGGTGCGGAAACCGCCCGAGGTGAACCGGCCGTAGAGCACGGCTTCGGCGCTTTTCCCGGAAGCATCGGCCGATGCCAGCCCGGCCACGTTACGCCCCTCGTGCCAGAAATCCTGGCCCCGGAGCGGCTGGGCGGAAAGCACAACGCCCAGCAGGAGCAGGACGCCCGTCCTACTCATGGAGAGATTGTGTTTCGCGTTCATACAGGTCTGTGCTGGAGTTATTGGTATCGGCCAGGACTTCATACCCGGCGGCTGCGCTGGCTTCGGTGTCCACCTGGCGCATGAGGGTATGGCCCTTGAAGGTTTCGCTCAGGGAAATGTAGCCGGCGTCGATGGAGGCCGGCAGGCGTTTGCGGTTGCTGGTGGTGCTGCCGTTGAACACTTCCACACCGTCCACCACCCAGTCGAAGGGGATTATGCTTACGTAGATGGATGAGCCGGGGGTCTGGCGGGCGGCTCCTTCCTGCCGCACGTAATCGTGGATGTCCACGCCTTGGGCCCTGAACAGCACGAAGGCGGGGGAGTTCAGGGACAGGGTGTAGGCGTTGCTCTGGCCGGTTTTCACCACCACTTCCAGGTAATGGTCGTCCCGGATGAGGTTGCCCGGGGCCGGATGGTAGTTCTGGTTGGGGAAGTAGGTGGTGTTGTAGCAAACGAAGTAATCGGGCTTGTTCAGGTTCACCGACAGCGGATACTGGGCCGAATGGTCGATGGCGCCGCGCAGGGCGACCACTGCATCCTCGCCGGGCTGCAGCGGGAAGTCATCCCCGTCTCCGGGCACCATCACGATGGCGTCGTTGATGGGCAGGAAATCCGGCAGCGAGCCGTCGTCGGCCAGCCAGGGGTTATTGGCGTTGCTGTTGTAAGGGGCCACGCTGCCCATGCACAGCCCGTCCAGGTAAGTGACCACGGAGCTGTTGTTGTGGATGATCACATATTGGTCGGCCTGGTAAGTGCCTTCCTCGGGGGTCTTGGGACAGCCGCCGCAGTAGAGCTCCTTCACCACCAGGGCGCCGGCCCGGGCGTGGAGCAGTTCGATGGTCAGGGAAACGTCTTCTCCCGCCACCACCACGCGGTCCTGGTTGCCGTTGAACACGTCCATGCCGTCGCGGTCGCTCACCGACACGCGGTACAGGCCGTCGGGCAGGGAGATGGAGGCGCTGGCATCGGCCCCCGTGTGTATCTCATAACCCACATCTTCCAGTACGTTCTCTATGGAGACGGTGGCACCGGCCCGCGTGGCGAACCCTTCCGGATAAACGGCTTTCACCGTTACGCGGCTCAGGCTTTCCGGCGCATAGGGGGTGCCTACGTCCATGCACCCTGCCAGCAGCAGGGCAGCGGCTGTCAGGATTATAATTTTATTCTGCATGTGAGTCCGTAATAAAAGCTGGGGGTGAAGATGGCGCTCACGCCGGTGGCACGGCTGGTGACAAAACGGCGGGAGTTGGTGAAGTTATTGGCAAAGAAGGAAATGGAGACGTGCTTGCCGATTTCCTTGGTCACGCTGAGGTTGGCGCTGAAGTAGGGGCTGTAGCCGTCGGAGGCGAAGGTGTAGATGTTGCCGGAGCGCAGGATCAGGCGCTGCAGGTCCGGGTCCTGGGCCGATTCTTCCGTCCACGGATGCACCGTCCCGTCCAGGTCCATGTAGGCCTGGGGGTACACGGCGGTGTAGGAGTTGCCGTCGTAGATGTTGCCGCCGGTGGGGGTGTTGGAGGCGGCGTCCACGGTGAAGGCGCGGTCGCTGGTGTACTGTGAGTTCCGCAGCAGGGAAGCTTCCAGGCGCAGGGTGACGATGAGGCGCGCCCGCGGGATGTGGGTGATGGCCGTGAGGTTGGCGTCCACATTGTCCGTCTTCCGGCCGTTATACACGTTGGTGCCGCCTTTATAGATGCCCACATACTGGTAGGAACGGTTGGACAGGGAAGTATGCGACCATCCGTCCCTGTATAAATAAGAGGTGACGTCCGATGTGTACTGCGTGTGGTTCCAGGCGGCGTCCAGGCGGATGGTGGTGCCGATGGGCTTGATTTCCGGGAAGTCCACCGTCAGTTCCACGCCGTAGCGGTGGATATCGGCCCCGTTCTCCTGCCGGCGGGAGGCGGCGAAGCTGCGGTCGGTCACCTTCACCGTGCCGGGCACGTACAGGCCGTCCGCATCCTGGAAATAGACCTCACCGGTCTGGTGGTCCACCACTACGTTGGGCTCTCCCACCAGGGCGTAACCGGCCGGCTTCTCCACTATATTATAAGAGAAGGGCTCGTACACGGTGCCGAACTCGTAAGGGTCTTTGGTTTTGTTGTAAAATCCCACCAGGGACACCTTGGCGCCCAGGAAAGAGGCATCCACGCCCAACTCGCTGTTGTAGTTCTTCTGCCAGCTCAGCTCCGGGTTGTACACCATGCTGTAGGGGCGGGTGTAAAAGATGTAGGAGGCGCCGTCGGCCCAGGAATAGCCCAGCGACAGGATGTCCCGGTATTCGGCCCGGGGGAAGAGGATGTAGAAGGAGGGGAGCTTGCCGGCGATGCCCCAGCCGCCGCGAATGGAGAAGTTTTTGCCGATATTCCACTTGGCGTTGAAGCGGGGCGACAGGATGCGCAGGTTCTTATAGCTGGTGCCGCTCAGCAGCACGTTCTCCAGGCGCAGGCCGGCCATCAGGTTCAGGCTTCCGCTTCCCACGGGGATGGTGAGATTATCTTCCACGTACCCTGCCAGGGTGTGCATGTAGGGATAGTCCCGGTACGGGCGCGGGCGGTAGCCATCGGCCTCCAGGGCCGGATTCTCATAGTATTCTCCCAGGCCCACGTTGCCGTCGGCCTTCCACTGCACGCCCGCCTTGAGGAGGTTCTTCACATTGCCCCAGTGATGCATCCAGTGATACTTGAGCGAGGCCGCATAATCCAGCTCCCGGGAGTCCGTGACCTGGTCGCTGTAATACGTGGTGGGAAGGGCGTCGGCCATCCAGTACCCCTGCTCCGTGGCGTGCACGGCGGGCATCACGGCGGCCGTGGAATGGTAGCCGTGGTAGAGGCTGCGGCGGTCGTGGTAATAGATGGAGCCCTCCAGCGTGAGGTTGGTGATCCAGCTGCGGTTCAGCAGCCAGGTGAGCTTGAAATGCGGGGTAAGGAGGTTATCGTGCTCCCGGGTGTATTCCTCCGAGAAAGCGTCCGGGTCACTCTTGGAGTTCATGCCGCCCAAGTTGCCGTTGAGGCCGGCTTCCAGGCGCAGCACCTTGTTGAAGGTGCGGGTATAGTCCAGCGTAATGCCGCGGCGGGTGTAGGAAGTATAGGGAGAGGTGAGCTTTTTGGTGGCGTTGGCCCATTCGGCCCCCACGTTGATGACCCCTTCCCCCACTTCGAAACCCTTGGAGACAGATACCTCATAGGTGCGGGGATTCACGCTCATCACAATGCTCAGGGGCGTGCGTCCCTTCTTGGTATTCACCTTCACCATGCCGCTGCCCAGGTCTCCGTATTCGGCCGACGGCACGCCGGTGATCACCTCCACGCTTTCGATGTTCTCCACGCTCAGGCTGCGCGTGCCCACCCCGGCCATCTCCCCGAACGAGGCGTTGTCTCCCATGCGTACGCCATTGATTTCCACGGCAGTACCGAAGGCGGCGTTGCCCACGGCGGAACCGCCCGAGCGCAGGGAAAGGGCGTTGTCGGCAGTCAGGTCCGGGTTCAGCGTCTTGCCGCCCGGCAGCAGCGCCGTGATGCCGCCCATGCTGTTCATCTGCAGGTGGTCCAGCGCCGTTCGGCCGATAGTCTGGGTGGTATTGATGTTATCTTTGGACTTTTCGGCCGTCACCACCACCTCCTGCAGCGCCAGGGTGTTCAGCGACAGCCGTATGACTATGTCATTAAGGTTTTTCCGCACATTGATCTGCCGGGTTTCGGTAACATATCCCAGGCAGGAAACCTCCAGGCTATAACTGCCCTGCTGCACGTTTTCCATCACAAATGCGCCATCGGCATCCGTCACGGCCCACAGGTAATTCTCGTCCAGCCGCACCACCGCCCCCAGCACCGGCTCATCGCTTCCCGTTTCCAGCACCTTGCCGCTAATCCGCACCGCCGGTGCCGCCCCCGCAGGGATCGACAGCAGTATCAGCAACGCTATGAGGAGTCTTTTCATTTAGATACAAAGATACACAAAAATTTGTTGATAAACCTGTTGAAAAAGTTTTGAAAAACAGGAATTTATCCGTATCTTTGCGGTCCGCAATTGTGCCCACGTGGCCTCCAATGCGATGTAAATTATTAATTAACAATTAATTAACAAACACCAATGCCTGGTTTAATTGGAAAGAAAGTCGGAATGATTTCCGTCTTCGGTGCCGACGGGAAGAATATCCCGTGCACTGTCGTTGAGGCTGGTCCGTGTGTTGTCAC
>Ga0265298_10002609_pt1 | contig 24807 bp, 18 predicted proteins | sample AusTroGonzalo_MG_3_FD_193486 | JGI IMG/M metagenome (GOLD analysis project Ga0265298, IMG submission 193486) | Bovine rumen microbial communities from tropical cattle in Woodstock, Queensland, Australia - Gonzalo_01 | ecosystem: Host-associated > Mammals > Digestive system > Stomach > Rumen ...
GCATGGTCCGTACCCACGCCTATCTCATCTTCGGCGCATATCATGCCCCATGAGTCCTCGCCGCGCAGTTTGCCTTTCTTGATGGTGAACGACTCATCGCCGTCATAGAGCACGGTGCCAACGGTGGCCACAATGACTTTCTGTCCGGCGGCTACGTTAGGCGCTCCGCACACAATCGGCAGCGGCTCACCCTCGCCGATATTCACTTTGGTGATGTGCAGATGGTCCGAATTGGGGTGGGCTTCACATGTCAGCACTTCGCCGACTACCAGTCCCTTCAAACCACCTTTGATGGTCTCTACTGTTTCCACTGTACCTACCTCCAAACCGATTGAGGTGAGGATTTTCGCTACTGTCTCTGCATCATCATGCAGGGTGATGTAGCGTTTGAGCCAATTGTACGATATATTCATAATAGATTAATTTAACCAATTTATTGTCGATGGATGAATCGATTAACATGCTTTGCACAAAATTGCGTGCAAAGATACAAAATTATTTTTACATACGCAAGCGCACGCGAAGAATAAATCAAAAAAAATGCCGGTAAGGATAAAAGAACAATGATTTTTCCATTTTTCATTTTCCATTTTCAATATATTTTTGTACCTTTGTACCCTAATTTGGAATAATGGAGACTATTTGCGCCATATCAACACCCTACGGAACGGGAGGTATATCCATGATCCGTGTGTCCGGAGCTGAAAGCATCCGCATCGCGGACAGCCTCTTTGCCGGTCGTGCGTCATTGGCGGAAGCCAAGGGCGGCACAGTGCATTTCGGACGTATTCAACGGGCCGGTGAGGTGTTGGACGAGGTGTTGTGCTCCGTCTTTCGTGCGCCGCACTCCTTTACGGGAGAAGACACCGTTGAAATCGCCTGTCACGGCAGTCTTTATATCCAACAGACCTTGTTGCAATGGCTCATAGACGCCGGTGCGCGGATGGCGCAACCCGGCGAGTTCACGCGGCGTGCCTTCCTGAACGGTAAGATGGATTTGACGCAGGCGGAAGCTGTGGCGGATCTGATTGCCGCGCAGTCGAAGGCGGAGAAAGATCTGGCATTAAGCCAGTTGCGAGGCGCTGTGTCGCATGAACTGAACAATCTGCGTGAGCGATTGCTGCATTTCACCTCCCTTATCGAACTGGAACTGGATTTCGCAGACCATGAAGAATTGGAGTTTGCCGACCGCTCTGAATTGACCGGATTAGCCGATCAGATCGCGGATAAGTTGCAGGCGCTCATGTCTTCTTTCCGCACAGGCAACGCGATCCGTCACGGTCTGCCTGTGGCGATAGTGGGAGCGCCCAATGTGGGCAAATCGACCTTGCTCAACGCCCTTTTAGGAGAAGAGCGTGCCATCGTCAGCGACATACAGGGGACCACCCGGGACACGATTGAAGACACCCTGGTCATAGACGGCATCCTTTTCCGGCTCATTGACACGGCCGGCCTGCGACAGACCACGGATACGCTGGAGAATATGGGTATAGAGCGCAGCCGTAAAGCGGCCGAGAACGCACAAATCATCATCCATGTGACCGACGATCGGACGACAGATGAGGAACCGTGCTTAGGTGACGAGGTGAAAGGGACGGTCATCCATGTGCTCAACAAAGCCGACCTGCAGCCCACAACTAACAGCCAGGAGCATATAGCCATCAGCGCCAAGTACGGCGAGATAGCCCCCCTCAAGGCAGAGTTGGTGCGTGTGGCGCGTGAGAGCATGCAGACGAGTGCCGTCATGCTGAGCAACGCACGCCATTACGAAGCCGTCAGCCGGGCGCATGACGCTATCCTGAGGGTGCAGCAAGGCTTGCGGGACAACCTGTCAGGAGAACTGCTGTCACTGGATTTACAAGACTGTCTTTCAGCACTCGGTGAAGTGACCGGACAAATAACGAACCAAGAAGTATTATCGAATATATTCAGTAAATTCTGTATCGGGAAATGATTTTATCTATGACTGGTTTCGGTCGTTCCGAAACAACCTTCCGCGGACGCAAGATGATTTGCGAAATCCGTTCGCTTAATTCCAAATCCATGGATATTTCCGTGCGTCTGACACAGCAGTTGCGCGCTCGTGAACTGGATATCCGCACTATTCTGACGCAGCGTCTTGAACGCGGCAAAGTGGACCTGGCCATCTTTTTTCAGGAAGACTCCGGTGCTGCCGCTCCGACAGCAATCAACTGGGCTGCCGCCAAAGTCTATGCCGACCAATACAAAGCGCAGTTCGGCGATGTACCGCCGGAGGTGATGGCTACGATCTTGCGTTTCCCGGATGTGTTGAAGCAACAGGAGGACAACGCCGACCTGTCGGAAGAGGAGTGGGGTGAGGTACAAGCTTTGCTGAACCGTGCTATCGAGGCGTTTATCGCCTTCCGTACGCAGGAAGGGGCGGCGTTGCAGGCCATGTTCCATGAAAAACTCGATGGAATTGCTGATCTGCTGGCCCAAGTGGAACCGTATGAGAAGAGCCGTGTGGCCAAGATCAAGGAGCGTCTGGAACAAAACCTGGCACAGTTATCCGCCGAGACGCAGGCGCAGATTGACAGGAACAGACTGGAACAGGAGATGATTTATTACCTTGAAAAACTGGATATTACCGAAGAGAAAGTGCGGCTGACCAATCATATCAAGTATTTCCGCGAGACGATAGGAGAACCGTCTGCTGACTGCCAACAGCCTTCCGCCGGAGTGGGCAAGAAACTCGGTTTCGTGGCTCAGGAGATGGGACGCGAGATCAATACGCTGGGTTCCAAATCGAACCAATCGGAAATGCAGATTATTGTGGTGAAGATGAAAGATATACTCGAACAAATTAAAGAGCAAGTGCTCAACGTCTTATGATTTATATTTTCTGTGCGCCTTCGGGCAGTGGCAAGTCCACCATGGTGAAGCATCTACTGACGATGCATCCGAACTTGTTTGAACTATCAGTCTCATGCACCACGCGTCCTCCGCGCGGACAAGAAGTGCACGGCAAGGAATACTATTTCATTTCGGTGGAAGAGTTTCAGAAGCGTATTGAAAACAACGATTTCATCGAGTATGAGCAGGTGTACGAAGGACTTTATTACGGTACGCTCAAAGAGGAGATAGACCGCATTGAGGCGGCAGGACGGCAAGTGCTGTTTGACGTTGATGTGAAAGGCGGTCTCAAACTGAAAGGCATCTTGGGCGACCAAGCCACCTCCATCTTCATCTGTCCTCCGTCCATAGAGGAGCTGCGCCGCCGTCTGGAAGGACGCGGAGACACAAGTCCTGAGATGATCGAGAAACGGCTTGCCAAGGCCTCTATCGAGATGGAGGATATGAAGCATTTTGACCGCGTGGTGGTCAATGATGACCTGGATCATGCTTTCGAGCAACTGGACGCGATCATTGATGATAATAATTGACGATTGGACGATTGTCCATAGTATATGAAAATCGGCATTTACGGCGGGAGTTTCAATCCGGTGCATTTCGGGCATGTCGGATTGGCCAAATGGGTGATCGAACACACCGATCTGGATGAGTTATGGCTATTGGTGAGCCCGAATAACCCGTTGAAACCGGCCGATATGCTGGCGCCGGAACAAGAGCGTCTGGCGGGTGTACAGGAAGCGGTAAAAGGTATACCGCATGTCAAGGTGTCGGATTTTGAGTTCTCACTGCCGCGTCCCTCTTATACCGCCAATACCTTGCGCGAACTGCAAAAAGCCTATCCGCAACATACGTTCACGCTTATCGTCGGAGAAGACAATATCGCTATCTTCAACCAATGGCGTGAGTATGAATATATCATGCAGAACTACCGGATCTTTGTATATCCGAGAAAAGGAAGTCATTTCCAAGCATCCGGTCATCCAGAGGAACGGTCTTTCCGTGAAACGGTTTTTCAAGCAAAGCCTGTCATGGAGATCCGCTATCTGAGCGATGCGCCTTATTTCGATATTTCTTCCACCCAACTCCGGGCGCAGGCTTCTCCTACCAAGTAATTGCTTCCGCCGATAAAGACGGCGTCTTCGGGTGAGGCCTGCGACAAGGCATAGCGGAACGCCTCTTCCGGTTGATCAACGGCTATGCCGTCTTTTCCCCATAAGTCCAACATCTCCTGCGCTGAACGTGCCCGTTGCGTGTTGGGCGTGGTGAAGATATAGTGGAACCGTTCTTCTTGCGGCATGAGGCGCATCACTACCTCCGTATCTTTGTCGTTCACCATGCCGAAGACGATCCATATATTCGGGTTGGTGAGTGTCTTCAGCTGCCGCGCAACGTACTGCAGTCCATGACTGTTATGCCCGGTGTCGCAGATCGTGAGAGGCGCGTGAGCGAGTATCTCCCAGCGTCCCCGCAAACCGGTCAGTTGAGCCACGTTTTCAAAACCTTCCCGGATGGCAGAAGCAGGTATATGATAGGGAGTGCTTGAGGTCTGAAGTGCTTTCAGCGCAACATACGCCGTCTGGAGGTTGTGGTCCTGATAGATGCCTTTGAGTTCACAATCCGGCGCCTGACGCAGACGCTGTTTGCGTAAGAATCCGCATTGGTCAGCAAACCACAGACGGCAGCCGGTGGTCTCCAACCCCTCTCCTAATATACCGCCCTCTTGCGCTTTATCCAGAAACACATTGATGGTCTGCGGGTGTGTCTCACCGATGACGCATGGCACGCCGGGTTTGATGATACCTGCTTTCTCCCGTGCTATTTTCGGGAGTGTGTTGCCGAGGAACTCCGTGTGGTCCAGTCCTATATTGGTGATGACGGACAGAATAGGGGTGAGCACGTTGGTGCTGTCCAACCGTCCGCCCAGCCCTGTTTCAATAACGGCGATATCCACCTGCTCTTTGACGAACCAGGAGAAGGCCAGGGCCGTCATGGTTTCAAAGAAAGAGGGTTTCAGTTCATCCAAGAAGGCTTTGTTTCGCTCGATGAATGCGACCACTTCTTCCTTCGGGACAGGCGTGCCGTTGATACGGATCCGTTCCCGCAGGTCCACTAAATGCGGGCTGGTGAAGAGTCCCACTTTCAGTCCTGCCGCCTGCAGTGCCGCGGCAATCAGATGGCAAGTCGATCCTTTGCCGTTGGTGCCGGCCACGTGTACGGCGCGCAAGTGCTCATGCGGATTACCGACATGCGCCATGAGGCGGAGCGTGTTCTCCAATCCGGGTTTGTAGGCCGCTGCGCCCACTATATGAAACGGCGGACGGGAGGAATACAAATACTCGACCGCTGCGCTGTATGACCATTCTCTATCGTTGTCTTTCAGACTGCTCACTGTTGTTCGTTGTCAGATGTTAGACTTTCTCCACGGGTTTGAAATCCAGCACTCCTTCCTCCCGTTTGAGGGATAGCCATTTATATAAATGCGGCGTAACGCGGATGGCATGGTCGCGGCTGGTGAGGGCTATGTTCTGGCGGTTGAGCGGGTTATAGATGCTCACGTGTATCCGTCCGTTACCGGGGTTGGCATCCACCATATCCGCCAGTTCTTCTATGCTCTCCGGCGTCACAAGCGGCAGGGACAGACTAATGCTGATTCCTTCCGTGCGGTTGTCCTGTACCTCGCTGAGCATGTCCACACGTTGTACGACAAACTCAAACTCCGCTTCCTCGTCTTTCGCTTCCCTGAACCATTTCATGCCGGCTCCTTTCTGCTGGATCACACCGGTGACCAGCACGTACAGGTCTTTGAGCATGAGATGGGCAAACTGGCTGTATGCGTTGCCGAAAAGCACGAACTGGTAACTGCCGGTGTAGTCCTCTATCGTATACCGGCCGTAGGGATTACCTTTCTGGCTGCGCAACTGTTCCGCTTCGGTAATCAGTCCACCGAAAAGGACGGCCTGGTTCTTGCGCGTTGAGATAAACTCCGACGGGATGGTCATTTTCTCGTCGGGTTGCTCTGCCTGTTCGGTGCGGATACGCTTCTCCTCTTCCGCACGTGCATCGGGCCTGCGCCACCGGTCGAACTGCGACAGATCAGAGGCGGTGATATTACATAACTCCCGCACTTCATATTCATATTCGTCCAGCGGGTGGGCGGAGAGATAGATGCCGATGAGTTCTTTCTCTTTATTGAGCCGTTCGATGGTGTCCCACCGCGTTACTTGCGGCAGAACAGGGTGTTTTACCTCCACTGCGAGATCGAGGTCACCGAAGAGCGATAAGGTGTTGCTCTCCTTGTCCGCCTGCCATTTGTTACCATAATTCATGAGCATATCCAGGCCCGTGATGCCGTTCTCGTCCTCGCCGAAGAACTGCTCACGGTAGATATCATCAAAGCACTCGAAGGCACCGGCCTGTGCGAGACTCTCTATCGTTTTGCGATTGCAGGACTGGAGGTTGACGCGTTCCAGAAAATCAAAGATACCGGAGTACTTGCCGTTCTGCTCCCGTTCACGGATGATAGCTTCCGCGGCGCCTTCTCCAACTCCCTTGATACCGCCAAGACCGAAGCGGATGGCTCCCTGCTGATTGACCGTGAAGGACAGTTCGGACTCGTTCACGTCGGGTTCCAAGACACTCAATCCTAGCGTTTTGCACTCGTCCATAAGCTTGGTCACTTCTCTGATATCGTCCTTATGAACGGTCAGGTTGGCTGCCATGAACTCGGCAGGGTAGTGCGCTTTGAGATAACCGGTCTGGTATGCCACCCAGGAGTAGCAGGCGGCGTGCGATTTATTGAAGGCGTAAGAGGCAAATTTCTCCCAGTCTTTCCATATCTTATCGAGTATATTCGGGTCATGGCCGTTGGTTTTTCCTCCGTCCATGAACTTATCCTTGAGGGAAGCCAGCACCGCCATCTGCTTCTTACCCATCGCTTTACGGAGTTTGTCGCTCTCGCCGCGGGTGAAGTTGGCCAGCAGACGGCTGAGCAACATGACCTGTTCCTGATAGACAGTCACGCCGTAGGTGTCCTTGAGGTATTTCTCCATGACGGGAATATCGTACGTCACGGGTTCCAGCCCCTGTTTGCGCTTGATGAACTGCGGAATATAATCCATCGGTCCCGGGCGGTAGAGGGCGTTCATGGCGATGAGGTCACCAATGACAGTGGGTTTGAGCTCCCGCAAGTATTTCTGCATACCGCCAGACTCGAACTGGAACACCGCCACCGTGCGGCCTTCCTGGAAGAGTTTGTAGGTCAGTTCGTCGTCAATGGGTATATGGTCGATGTCAATATCTATGCCGCGGGCTTTCTTGACATTACGCAGACACTCTTTGATGATGGTGAGTGTGATGAGGCCGAGGAAGTCCATCTTGATCAGTCCTACGGACTCGACTACGTGACCGTCATACTCAGTGACCAGCACTCTTTTCTTGCTGGTCTTGTCCTCTACGGAGGATAGGGGGGCGAAGTTCGTCAGGTCATCGGCACCGATGATGATGCCACAGGCATGTACGCCCACCTGGCGGATGGTGCCTTCCAACCGTGCCGCATACTCAAGCATGGAACGTGTGTTCGGATCGCCCTGCTCGTACTCGCGTTTGAGTTCGTCGATGTACTTATAGCAGTTACGCAGGTTCACTTTGGGTTTCTTGGGCCCTTCATACTTGATGTTATCCGGGAACTCGCGGTCTGGAATGAGGCTCTTGAGTTCGTTCACGCGTGCCAGCGGGATCTGTTGCACTCGTCCTACATCCGCAAGGGCGGACTTGGTGGCCATCTTACCGTAGGTGACGATATGCGCCACGTGGGTGTCTCCATATTTGCGGCTCACATAATCCAAGACCTTGCCACGGCCGCAATCCTCAAAGTCCGTATCTATATCGGGCAGGGATATACGGTCCGGGTTGAGGAAACGCTCAAACAGCAAGTCATACTTCATGGGGTCGAGGTCGGTTATCTTGAGGCAGTACGCCACTACCGAACCGGCAGCCGAACCACGACCGGGACCGACAGACACATCCAGTTCCTCACGCGCCGCGCGTATGAAATCCATAACGATTAGGAAATAGCCCGGGAAACCCATAGAGATGATGGTATTGAGCTCAAACTCAATACGCTCCTTGAGTTCCGAATCGTTATCCAGCCGTTCCTGACCATATCGCTCCAAGGCTCCCGCCATGGTCAAGTGGCGGAGGTAGGCCGCTTCGAAAGCTATTCGGTCGGGATAGTCCTCTTCTTTGCCGAAGGAGGCAGGGATGTCGAACTTGGGCATGATGGGTCCGTGGTCAATGTCATATATCTCCACTTTATCGACGATGTCCTGGGTGTTGGCAAGCGCTTCGGGAATGTCGCTGAATATCTCCGCCATCTCTTGCGGCGTCTTGAGCCATTCCTGCTTGGTGTAGTGCATACGGTTGACATCGTTGACGAAGTGGTTGGTACTCAGACAGATGAGCCGATCATGCGCCTCCGCATCTTCCTCGTTGACAAAATGGCTGTCGTTGGAGCAGATGAGTTTGACATTATGCTTGCGTGCCAGCGCGATGAGTACCGGGTTCACCTGTTTCTGGCGCTCATATACCTCTACGTCCGCACCCGGTTTCTGGGTCTCGTGGCGCTGCAGTTCGATGTAATAATCCTCGCCGAACAGGTTCTTGAACCATGTGATTGTCTCTTCCGCAGCAGCAAATGCTCCCTGCTCGATAGCTTTCTGTAAATCGCTTTCCGTGCCAGCGTTCTGTATTCCCTCCAGCACTTTCTGCGGCAGTTCACCGCCCAGACAGGCGGAACAGCAGATGACGCCTTCGTGCCATTTCTCCAACAACTCCTTATCAATACGCGGCGTATGGTAGAAAGCATCGGACATGTATCCGTGAGACACCAGCCGGCAGAGGTTGTGATAACCCACCATATCCTTGGCCAGAAGAATGAGATGCCAACCGGAGCGGTCGATGACGTAAGTACGTCCTTCGGCATTGATGGCCTTGTCGTCTTTCATGGAATGGCGTCCGCGGCGTGCGCAGTACGCCTCGACTCCCACGATCGGTTTGAAGGGCACAAACTCTTCCCCTTTCTCTGCGGCAGCCTCTTTGCGTTTCTTATTGAGACTCTTGGTGTAGTCCAGCAGATCTTTGATGCCGTACATGTTACCATGATCGGTGAGCGCCACGGCGTTCATGCCTGTCGCGATACATTTATCCACTATCTCTTCCACTTTGGACAAACCGTCCAACAGGGAGTAGTGCGAGTGCACATGTAAGTGTGTAAACTGATCCATCTGTCAATGCGCTAATTTTTTACTTCCTTATGCAGATGCTTGAAGCAAATATTCACAATCATGATGGCGATGGTGCCCATTACCGCTTCGGCGAACATGCCGAATCCGCATAGGCAGCCGATAGCCGCGGCACACCAAACGGTGGCGGCCGTAGTCAGTCCTTTGACCGTGTCGCCATCCTTGAAGATGATACCGGCCCCCAAGAAACCGATACCGGATACCACTTGGGCGATGATACGGCTGTTATCACCTCCGATGATGGACGGAGACATCAGCACGTACAAGGCACTGCCGATGGCAATGAGCGAAACGGTACGTGTACCGACCACTTTGCCGTGCAATTCACGCTCCATTCCAATCAGATAGCCTAATCCCGTAGCCAGCACAATCTTCGTGATTACCTGTAGCCACTCCGTCTGTAAAAAACTCTCCATCATATATGATTCCAATTTTGCGGGTGCAAAGGTACAAAAAAAAAATGAGATATGCAAATAAAAAAGAAAGCACAAAAATTATATATATACAAAGTATATATATATTATATGTTGCAAAAATGACGATTTTGCAGATTCATCTTACGGTAATCCTTCGGTAACTATGTGGTGATCTTACGGGAACAAAGGCTGGCTGATAGGCAATTGATAGTCTGCGAGATGGAGGAGGAAGGGGTTAGAAATTAAAAATTAAAAATTATGTAATAATCATATTTGGCGCTATTATCGTTCTCACAAGACCACGAGATTTAATGTCTGAGTAATGAGCATGAGAACGAGTAAAAAACTGTTTGTGGTGTTTTTTTTCGTTTTTTATTTGCACAGGTGAGATTTTTTTTGTAATTTTGCAGCCGAATTGCGTGTGTGCGCTTAGCATGCGCGTGTAAACGTGCGAAATATATAGGATAAAGCCTAAAAAATATATAGGAGAAGGCCTAAAGAAACATATAGGTGAAAGTGAAAGTCCAAGAAACATACAAATAACAGATATGGCAAAAACAGCGTTAATAACCGGTGTGACGGGACAGGACGGCAGTTATCTGTCGGAGTTCCTGTTGGATAAGGGGTATGAAGTGCACGGCATCATCCGTCGCAGTTCAGTGGATTACAGAGAGCGGATTGCGCACTTAGAGGGTACGCCGCATTTCCATCTGCACTATGCCGATATGAGTGACTCGATGTCGTTGGTGAAGCTGGTAGGCAAGGTGCAACCGGATGAGATATACAACCTGGCGGCACAGAGTCATGTGCAGGTTAGTTTTGATGCGCCGGAGTTCACGGCGGATGTAGATGCAGTAGGCGTGCTTCGTGTATTGGAGGCGGTACGTACCAATCACCTGGAGAAAAAATGCAAAATCTATCAGGCATCGACGAGTGAGTTGTACGGTAAAGTGGAAGAAGTTCCGCAGAGCGAGACTACTCCGTTCCATCCGTACAGTCCGTATGCTGTAGCCAAGTTATACGGTTACTGGATCATCAAGGAATACCGCGAAGCGTATGATATGTTCTGCTGCTCGGGCATTCTCTTCAATCACGAGAGCGAACGCCGCGGCGAGACGTTTGTGACACGCAAGATCACCTTGGCAGCGGCACGAATCGCGCAAGGCTTGCAGGATTGTCTGTACCTGGGTAATCTGGACAGTCTGCGTGACTGGGGCTATGCGAAAGACTATGTGGAGTGCATGTGGCTCATTCTGCAAAACCCGACGCCGGAGGACTTTGTGATTGCGACAGGTGTGCAACACAGCGTGCGTGAGTTCGCGACGCTGGCGTTCAAGCATGCGGGCATTGAGTTGCGCTGGGAAGGACAGGGCATCGACGAGAAGGGAATCGTGGAACGAGTGAACGATGAACGAATGAGCGAATTAACGGGAAAGGCTGTTGTGGCTGTGAGTCCTGATTTCTACCGTCCAACGGATGTAGTGAACCTGTTGGGCGATCCGAGCAAGGCAAAGAAAGAGTTGGGCTGGAACCCGCTGAGCACGAGTTTTGAGGAACTGGTGGAACTGATGGTGAAGCACGATATGCAGAAAGTACGGAAACAGCATTTCAACCTTGCGGAGTATCTGGAGAAAGGCATTGTGAAATAATTTGAAGCGGATGAAATAAAACCATATGGAATTAAATTCAAAAATATATGTAGCAGGACACCGGGGGATGGTGGGCAGCGCGATTGTGAGAGAACTGCAACGGCAGGGATACACCAATATCATCACCCGGACACACAAGGAACTGGACCTGTGCCGGCAAGAGGCTGTGGAGAAGTTCTTTGCAGAAGAGAAACCGGAGTACGTATTCCTGGCCGCCGCCAAAGTGGGCGGTATCGTGGCTAACCAAAATGCGTTGGCGGACTTCATGTACGATAACATGATCCTGGAGATGAACGTCATTCATGCTGCATGGAAGAACGGATGCAAGAAATTAGAGTTCTTGGGCTCGAGTTGCATCTATCCGCGCATGGCACCGCAACCGATGCAGGAGAGCTGCTTGCTGACGGGCGAGTTGGAGAAGACGAACGAGGCGTACGCGTTGGCCAAGATCAGCGGACTCAAATACTGCGAATTCCTGAACCGGCAGTACGGCACCGATTATATCAGCGTGATGCCAACCAACCTGTACGGCCCGAACGACAACTATCATCCGGAGCACAGCCATGTGCTTCCGGCTTTGATCAGACGGTTCCACGAAGCCAAAGTGAGCGGCGCCAAGAGCGTGACCTGTTGGGGGACCGGCAGTCCGCTGCGTGAGTTCCTGTATGTGGACGATCTGGCGAACCTGTGCGTATTCCTGATGAACAACTACTCGGGCAACGAGACCGTCAATGCAGGAACGGGCAAGGAGTTGACAATCAAAGCACTGACGGAGTTGGTGGCGAAAGTGGTCGGATATAAAGGCAAGATAGAGTGGGACAGCACCCGTCCTGACGGCACACCGCGTAAACTGCTTGACGTGAGCAAGGCTACTAAATTGGGCTGGACGTACAAGACGGAGTTGGAAGACGGTATAGCGCTGGCTTATAAGGATTTTCTGGAAAACCCGATGCGTGCAGAGCGATGAGAGATTTCTCATTAGACATATATCGTGAGTTGTTGGAGAGTCTGCAGCGAAAGGGATATGAGTTGATCAGTTATGCCGATTACTGCAAGTCGAAAGCCGAAGGGCGAAAGACACTGTATGTGATTTTGCGGCATGACGTGGATGCAAAACCCCAAAACAGTTTGCGGACGGCGCAGATAGAACATGCGTTAGGTGCCAAGGCTACGTATTATTTCCGGGTGGGGCAGGAGAGTAATGATCCGCAAGTGATCAAGGCGATCGCGAGATTAGGTCACGAGATCGGCTATCACTACGAGGACATGAGCCTGTGCGGTGGAGATACGGACAAAGCATACAGTCATTTTCAGACCTGGCTGGCATATTTCCGGCAGTACTACGCGGTGGAGACCATCTGCATGCACGGTGCGCCGACAAGCAAATGGGACGGAAAAGAGCTGTGGAAGAAATATGACTATAAAGAATCCGGCGTGATCGGCGAGCCGTATTTTGATACCGATTTCAGCGATGTGTTCTACCTGACGGACACGGGTCGCTGCTGGGACGGATACAAGGTGAGCGTAAGGGACAAGATTCCAAAGTGGCAGGACGAGTGGACGAAAGCCGGGTTGGTCTGGCACACCACGCCGCAGTTGACAGAAGCGATAATGGATGACAGGCTGCCGAAGCACGTGATGATGACCACTCACCCTCAACGCTGGACCAACGACGTTAAGGAATGGTACAAGGAACTTGTGCTGCAAAACGTCAAGAATATAATAAAAAGATTATTAATCAAAGGGTAAAAATCGCCCATGAATGGTCGATAAATGATACTAACATGGATAAAAAGTTGAATTTCGGATTGATTGGTGCGGCGGGATATATCGCACCGCGACACATTAAGGCCATCGCCGATACCGGCAACAACCTGCTGGTGGCCTATGACAAGTTTGACTCGGTGGGACGCTTGGACAGTTCGTTCCCGGATTGTTCGTTCTTTACGGAGAATGAGCAGTTCGACCGTTTCTGCTCCAAGCAGATGCGTACGGATCATCCCTTGAATTGGCTGTCTATATGTACACCGAACTACACACACGACGCGTTCATCCGTTACGGTCTGCGTCTGGGCTGCGATGTCATCTGCGAGAAGCCGCTGGTGCTCAATCCCTATAACATCGACAATCTGGTGGAGTTGGAAGAGGAGACGGGTCACAAGGCTTATACAATCCTGCAGCTGCGTCTGCATGACAAGATTCGTGAATTAAAGTCGAAAGTAGAAAGTCAAAAGAAAAAAGACCCGAACAAGATCTACGATGTGGACCTGACGTATATCACGAGCCGCGGCAAGTGGTACTACAGCAGTTGGAAAGGTGATGTGCACAAGAGCGGTGGAATCGCCACCAATATCGGTGTGCATTTTTACGACATGCTCCAGTGGGTGTTCGGTCCGGTGAAGCAAAACATCGTCCATGTGATGTCTTTTGACCGTGTGGCCGGTTATCTTGAACTGGAGCACGCGCGCGTGCGCTATTTCCTTAGTATTAATGCGGAGTGTCTGCCGGCTAATGCCGTGCAGGGCGAGAAGCGTACGTACCGCACGCTGAGTATTGACGGCGAGGAGTTCGAGTTCAGCGCCGGTTTCACGGAGTTGCATACGGAGAGCTACAAGCAGATATTGGCCGGCAACGGATTCCGTATCTCGGAGGCTCGTCCATGTATTGAGACCGTGAGTCAGATACGTCACAGCGAACCGATCGGTCTGGTGGGTGACTATCATCCATTAGCCAAACTGCCGCTGGCCAAGCATCCGTTCGGGTGGGATGAGAAGAGGTGATATTGAATGAAAAATTAAAAATTAGAATTACGAATGCTTAAACTTCGGAACATATTATTTCTTGCAATGGTGGGCTTAGCGCTGGCGTCATGTGTGACGGCGCGGAAAGTGAACTACATGCAGGAACCGGACAAGCAGATACCTCACTACGCGGATACGCTGAGTTTTGAGGATTATCAGCTGCGAACCAACGACCGGCTGTATGTCTATGTCTATTCGCTTAACGAAGATATCATGCGCATGTACAATTCCGGCGGATCCAATGCGTCCCAGATGCGTCAGCAGATGAACATGAGCAGCGGTGGTATGTATGGTTCGTATGACCTGTATACGTATCTGGTGGATGAAGAGGGTAACATGGATTTTCCGACGATCGGCAAGATCTATGTGCGTGGTCTGACGACTCGTGAGGTGAAGAAAAAACTGGAGCATGAGTTGGGTCTGCTGCTGAACGAGTTACCCGGCGGATACAGTACCGTGTCAGTGGAGGTGAACATCGTGAACAGATCGTTCTCCATCATCGGTGCCCAAAGCGGCCGTTACATGATCAACAAGGAGAAGATGACCATCTTTGAAGCGCTGGCGATGGCGGGAGACCTGGGTGAGTTCAACAGCCGTAAAGAGATCAAGATCGTACGCGAGAAAGAAGGTGTGACCACAATCAAGACGTTTGATGTGCGTTCAAAAGAGATCGTCAATTCGGAGTTCTATTATGTGGAACCGAACGACATCATCTATATCCGTCAGATACCGGGTTACAGTTTCGGTATCAACCATGTGACGAGCGTGATCAGCGTGACCGCAGCGACTATTTCATTCGGTGTATTCATCTACACGATCGTGCAGACCGGAATCAACCATGTGAACAAGCATTACGGATCGAGTAGTAACAATTCAAATACGGGAGGAAAATAATATGAGAAGATATGCGATTATATTGTTAGGCCTTGTAGCCGTATTGATGACGAGTTGTTACAGCCACCGCGTGATCGGTTATCTGCAAGAGCCGACGAAGAAGAACAAACTGCCTCAGTACGACAGTGTGGCATATGAGCCGTACCGCATTCGCGTGAACGATGAGATTATCTACCGTCTGATCACAATGGATGAGACCATCTCGAAAGCGTTGGGTACCAACCAGAATAATGTAGGAACGCAATATGCCAATTCGTACCGTGTCTATTCGGACGGAACGATTGATCTGCCCTTCCTGGAGCCGCTGAAGGTGCAGGGTTTGACCGAAGCGGAAGCACAGGAGCATATCCGCAACGCATTTCGCGAGATCATCCCCGATGCGGATGTCAAGATAGCACTGTACAACAAGTATTTCTCCGTTATCGGTGACGCCCATTCGAGTCAGTATTATATCTATAAGGAAAAGATGAATATATTCCAAGCGCTGGCGATGACAGGCGATGTGATGAACAGCGGTGACCGCCGTCATATACGTATCATCCGTCCGCGTGACGGAGGTCAGGAACCGGAGATACTGGAGTTCGATATCCGCACCAATTCGATTATTGATTCGAAGTATTACTACATCTATCCGAACGATGTCATCTATGTGGCGCGTACAAAGAACAGCTTTTACACCGTGCCGAACTACACCAGCTTTATCGGACTGATAACGAGCAGTGTGGCCTTGCTGACCTCGGTATTGAATTACCTGGCGCTGATGTACAGATAAGGGAAAGATAAAAGATGAAAAGTGAAAGATGAATGAAGATATCGTTCGAACGAACATGAGATAAAAAGTCGTATAGTTTGAAGCAGATAGTTTAATATATAGATATGAGTAACAACAATCCATATTACACACCGGATGGCAGTAATGCCTACTACCAGCCCGGAGGCAATAATGCCTATTACCAACCCAGCGGAAACAACGCCTATTACCAACCCGGCGGAAACGCGTATTACCAACCGGGTGGCAACCAGCAGTACTACATGCAGGACCCGCAGCAGCAACAGGGAGATGATGATGACAACGCCATCAATTTCAACCCGGTTGAGTGGTTGTTCACGTTCCTGCATTACTGGTATCTGTTCGTGATTGCGCTGGCGATTGCCATGGGTTTAGCCATGTTGAAGAACAGACGCTGGATACCGGCGTATCTGTCGCAGGGTACTATCGTGATCAAGGAGAATACCGGTTACGGCGGCAACAGCCTGGCACTGATGCAGGGTTTCGGTGTTGATCCGGGAATGAAGAACGTCCAGAACCAGATGATCATGCTCAAGTCGTACGACCTGACGAGCAGGGTAGTGGATTCGCTGCCGTTCTTCAACGTGGAGTATATCACGCAGGGCCGTTTCAAGACCCGTCAGCTCTTCCGTCAGACGCCTATCTACGTGGAGTACACGCGTTTGGATCCGCGTGCGTACACAATGATGTATCAGGTCAACTTCCTGAGTGATGGCACGATCCACCTCTCGACCACGGATGAGAACTATAATCTGGATATCGATGCTCGCTATGGCGAACCGATCTCCTGTCCGCTGTTCGACATCACCATCTGGGCGACGGAGTATATGGCCAACAGCGGTAAGATCTTCTTCCGCTTCCGTGACCATGAGTCGCTGGTGGATGAGTTCATGAGCGGTCTGCAACTGTCGTTCGTAGCGGAGGGATCGACCGTGCTGGCTTTGTCCATGGTGAGCGAGACACCGCAACGTGACTGCGAGTTCATTGATATGCTGTCCAAGATCTATCTGCTGCAGAACTTAGAGCAGAAGAACGAGGTGGCGGAGAACTCAATCATCTTCATCAACCAACAGTTGGAGACCTTGCAGTCCTCGCTACAGGTTAGTGAAGGCGCAATGACGGATTTCCGTCAGGAGAACCGCTTTATTGATGTCAATTCGTACGCGGGTCAGCTGATGGGCCAGATCACGTCGTATGACATGCAGAAAATGGAGTTCCGTCTGCGTGAGACCTATTTCGATTATCTGATCAATTATATCCACCAGGGAATAGAGAAGGACGCGGTTATTGCTCCGAGCACGATGGGTCTTCAAGACGCCGGTCTGAGTGCATTGGTGGCACAGTTGAACGAACTGCGTATCCAACGCGGCGAGTTGACGGAGAAGAACGTTTACTACGCCAAGTACACCAAGGACATGCAGAACGTGAAAGAGGCCATCGAGGAACTGGTAAAGTCAATGCGTGCTTCGCTGGATATAGAGAAACAGGATCTCGAACTGCGCTACAAAGAGGCGTTGGCGGAGATCCAGTTGCTGCCGGAGAAGGAACTGGAGATGGTGGCTATCGAGCGTAACTACCGCATCGATGACAACTACTATACTTTTTTCCTGCAGAAACGTGCAGAGGCAGAGATTCAGAAAGCCTCCAACACGCCGGATAACAGTATTATGGACAAGGCGCGTGTGCAGGCCATCATGAACGCCAAGGACAAATCGAAGACAACGACCACTTATTTGGTTATCGGTTTCCTTATCCCGCTGGTGCTTATCGTATTGAGCGAGCTGCTGAACAACAAGATCCGTTCGCCGAAAGATGTAATCAAACTCAAATCGTTCCGCCTCATCGGTACGCTGCGTCATGCGCGCAATCAGAACCCGACGCTGGTACGTGCTTCGCCACGATCCAGTTACGCGGAGATGATGCGTGCTATCCGTACGCGCATTGAGTTTGTGCTGCGCCGCAAGGATAAGATGGTGATCTGTGTTACTTCGACCGAGTCCGGTGACGGTAAGACCTTCCTGTCCACCAACCTGGCATCCCTGTACGCCATGACCGGAAAGAAGACGCTGCTGATGGACCTTGACCTCCGCAAACCGAACATCCACACCAAGTTAGGCCTGGAGTCCGGTGACGGTCTGTCCAACTATCTGATCGGCGACTGCGAGTTGAAAGACATCCTGCTGACGGACACGCCGTTCGGCTTCGATTTCCTCCGTGCTGGTACCATTCCGCCTAACCCGGGTGAATTGATCCACTCCGACAAACTGGCCAACACAATCAAGGAGTTGCGCGATAAATACGACTTCATTGTAGTCGATAGTTCGCCTATCGGTCTGGTGCCGGATGCCTATGCTATTATCGAGAGCAGCGACTTGTGTCTGTTCGTTATCCGCTGTATGCAAACCAACAAGTCGTTCTGCAAGCAGACGGTAGATCAGATGATGCAAGTGGTGGATAATATGGAGAAGGTGCAGATCGTGCTATCCGATATTCCGACGGAAGGCCGCCACTCCTATGGTTCCGGTTACGGATACGGTTACGGAGGCTACGGCGGCTACGGATACGGTCACCTCGGCTATGGTGGCTACGGCGGTTACGGTTACGGCTACGGAGAACGCAACCGCAATTCCAAGCGTTACGGCCGCTTGTACGGCAAGCTGTACGGCAAGTTCGCCAAGGACGAAAAGGCCGCCCGTTCGTACTATTACTACCACCACGACGAAGACGACGAGGAAGGACAGAATAAAGAAGTAGAAAGTAAATAGTTTACAGTTGAAAAGTGATAGTGATGACTGCTTTTGATAACGATAAATATATCCGTATACAGTCGGAACATATCCGTGAGCGGATAGCGCAGTTCGGCAACAAACTGTATCTGGAATTGGGCGGCAAGCTCTTCGACGACATGCATGCCAGCCGTGTGCTGCCGGGTTTCATGCCCGACAGCAAACTGCGCATGTTAACCCAGTTGCGTGACTCACTGGAGATCATCATCGTTATCTCAGCCGAGGACATAGAGCGCAACAAAGTGCGTCAGGATCTGGGTATTACGTATGATGAGGACGTGCTGCGTCTGCGTGAAGAGTTTTCCAAACGCGGATTCGTGGTATCTGCGGTGGTTATCACCCATTATACAGGCCAGCGTTCGGCGGATACGTACCGCCAGCGTTTGGAGCGGAAGAACATACGCGTCTATTATCATTACACCATCGACGGCTATCCGCATAACGTGGACCTGATTGCGTCGGAGGACGGTTTCGGCCGCAATGATTATGTGGAGACGGAGCGTCCGTTGGTAGTGGTGACGGCACCCGGACCGGGAAGCGGAAAGATGGCGGTATGTCTGAGCCAATTATATAATGAACACGCGCGCGGACACGAAGCCGGTTATGCCAAGTTCGAGACCTTCCCTGTATGGAACCTGCCGCTCAAGCATCCGCTTAACCTGGCTTATGAAGCCGCTACGGCGGACCTGCAGGACGTCAATATGCTGGACCCGTTCCATCTGGAGGCCTACAACAAGACGGCAGTCAATTACAACCGCGACATCGAGATCTATCCGGTGCTGGACGCGCTGTTCACCTCCATCTATGGCACGAATCCCTACAAGTCGCCGACAGACATGGGCGTGAACATGGTGGGCTTCTGCATCAGCGACGATGAGGCGGTGCGTGAAGCGAGCAAGCAGGAGATCATCCGCCGGTATTTCCAGGCCTTGTGTCATCTGGCCAACGGCAAATGCAATGATGCGGAGATCAAGAAATTAGCGTTGCTGCAGCAACAGGTGGGCATCAATACGGCCTATCGTCGAACGACGGTGGCGGCCCGAGAACGCAGGGCGTTGACCGGTGCACTGCATGACGGCGTGTTTGCACATGCCGCGGCAATCGAACTGCCGGACGGACGCATCATCACCGCGGAAGCAGGACCGCTGTTGGGCTCATCGGCGGCACTGCTGATGAACGCCATGAAGGAGTTAGCCGGTATAGACCATTCCGTACGACTGATTCCTGAAAATATCATCGGACCGATCCAACAGACCAAAATCAATTATCTGCACGGACAGAACCCGCGCTTGCACACGGATGAAGTGTTGGTGGCGCTTTCCGTACTGTCCCTGCATGACGACAACTGCCGCCGTGCATTGGAGACGCTGCCGATGCTTAAAGGCTGTCAGGCGCACTCGACGGTGATGCTCAAAGAAGTGGATTGGAGAACATTTAAAAAATTAGGAATAGATTTAACGACTGATCCCGCAAAGAAATAAAGCGTTCCTAAGGAGCGAAGGAATGCAAGAGAACTCGGGTGCGAATCCCGGACTGACCGGCAACTGTGATGACCGAAAGGGTCTAAGTCAGATCGCTTGCACTTTGCGTAATTGGTAGTCCTCCAGGATTAGGACGAACAATGTACAAACGATATTTTCTCATACTAATTACCGCACTTTGTGCATGCTCCGTTTTCGCGATGAACGAAACGGAGGAAGACTCATTGTACCGCCAATTCCGGATTGAGGAAGTGGAGGTGACTGCGCGTGCCGTGCAGAAAGAGGTGATTGTGCCGCAGACGCTCAAAGGAACGGAACTGCAGCAGATGAATGCCCTCTCAGTGGCGGATGCCGTGCGGTATTTCTCAGGGGTGCAACTCAAGGACTACGGCGGAGTAGGCGGCATGAAGACGATGGACGTCCGCTCGATGGGCAGTCACCATCTGGGTGTTTTCTATGACGGTATTGAGATAGGCAACGCGCAGAACGGTATCGTGGATTTAGGGAAGTTCTCGCTGGAGAACATGGATGAGATAGCCCTATATAACGGCCAGAAGTCCGATATCTTCCAACCCGCCAAGGATTTCGGTTCCGCCGGTACGTTATATCTCAAGACCCGTCGTCCGCAGTTCTCAGACAGCAAACCGTATAACGTCTGGGTGACGATGAAAGCCGGTACTTTCGGCCTGGCCAATCCGTCCGTGCTGTATGAACAGCGCATCACGAATGCCGTTCATTTCTCCGCCAACGCCGAATATACATACGCACACGGCCGTTATCATTTCCGCTACCGGAAAGTGCTGCAGGACGGCACCACCGCCTGGGACACGACCGCGGTCCGGCAGAACGGCGATGTGCAGACCTGGCGTGCCGAAGCCGGTTTCTTCGGCTATCTGCCTTCCGGCAAGTGGCACATAAAAGGCTACTTCTACAACAGCGAGAAGGGTATTCCCGGCGCGATCGTCAATAATGTGTGGAAGAACTCCCAGCGCCAATGGGACCGCAACGCATTTGTGCAGGGAAATATGACGTATATGCCGCTCAAGGGCTATGATCTGCAGTTCAACGCCAAGTACAGCAACGACCGGATGCGGTACCTCAATCCGGACACCACGCTGATGTATATTGACAATACATTTGTCCAGCAGGAAGTGTACCTGAGTCTGGCTAACCGGCTGGCTTTCAGCGGCGCCAATGCAATCATCCCTACATGGCGTGCTACGGCAGTTGGATGGGATGTCGCCCTTTCGGCGGATTGGCAGTATAACTATCTGGACGGCAATCTTGCGAACTTTGTTTTTCCGGAACGGCACACAACCCTGGTGGCAGCGGCTACGCAACTCTATTGGAAATACTTGCGTCTGCAGGCGTCCGTCTTAGGCACTTTCGTGCAGGACAAGATTCATTACCCCACGAAAACCATGCCTACGGCATCGAAGCATAAACCGCAAGTGACGCCGGCGGTCTTTTTCAGTTACCAGCCTTGTCTCAAGGAAGAGTTGTATTTGCATGCTTTCTACAAGCATATATTCCGTATGCCGACCTTTAATGACCTGTATTATACGGATGTAGGCAACATATCCTTGGAGCCGGAATACACGACGCAGTATGACGGCGGTGTAAAGTACGACAAGGTGTTTGCCGGTGTGGTGAGCGCATTAAGTCTGAAGGCGGACGGCTATTTCAATCAGGTGAAGAACAAGATTGTGGCCATACCCAAAGGCACCGGACAGTACCGTTGGCAGATGATGAATATCGGATATGTGGAGATTGCCGGTTGCGACCTGAACGCCTCGCTGACGTTCCGTACTCCGCATGAGGTATATATCACCTTGTCCGGAACCTACACCTACCAGCAGGCCAAAGACCTGACGGATCCGGGAGAGATTACATACGGCGGACAGATCGCTTACGTACCATGGCACAGCGGTACGGTGATGGCGCACGCAGGCTGGCGGCAGCTGCATCTCAATTATTCCTTTGTGTATGTGGGAGAACGGTACCATAATTCCGCCAATATTCCGGCCAACCGTGAACAGCCTTGGTACACGCATGACTTAGGGCTTTCGTATGAATGGGACTTGAAGGCATGCAAGCTGCATTTCGGGGTGGAGATCAATAATATGCTCAATCAGCAATATGATATCATACAGAATTATCCTATGCCGGGCATCAACGGCAAAGGTGTCGTTCGACTGACCATTTAGCCATCTACAATTTAGACATTTATGCATACGAATAGAAGAATAACGATATTGATTGCATTAGGCGCCTTGTTTCTTGGTTTTGTGTCCTGCCGGACCGATGCACCGGTGCTGCCGCCGGAGGAGGAAAAGCACGGTGATACCCTGCGCACGGAGATCGTCGGTTTCTATTTGCTCAATGAAGGCAACATGGGCTCCAACAAGGCCACCTTGGATTATTACGACTACACCTCTGCCACCTATCGGCGTAACATCTATCCGGAGGCGAATCCGAATGTAGCCAAGGAACTGGGCGATGTAGGCAATGATCTGCAGATATACGGTTCCCGGATGTATGCCGTCATCAATTGTTCCAACAAAGTGGAGGTGATGGATGTACATACCGGTCAACGGATAGGGCAGATAGACATACCTAATTGCCGCTACATATGTTTTGACGGCGGATATGGGTATGTGAGTTCGTATGCGGGGCCTGTTTCTTTAGACGCTTCGCACGCACAGATAGGTTATGTGGCGCGCTTTGATACCGCTACATTAGAGATACGCGACCGCTGTTTGGTGGGTTATCAGCCGGACGGAGTGGCGGTGGCAGACGGCAAACTGTATGTAGCCAACAGCGGCGGGTACATGGCACCGGATTATGAAAGCACCTTGTCCGTGATTGATCTCGAGAGTTTCACGGAGACAACACGCATTGAGGTGGCGCCCAACCTCCATCGGTTGATGCCGGACAGGTATCATCAGCTTTGGGTCAGTTCCCGCGGAGATTACTATGATGTGCCGTCACGTCTCTATTGTATCGACACACGTACCGACCGCCTCATCGACTCTGTGGAGATAGCCGTGAGCGATATGGACATAGCCGGTGACTCGCTGTACCTGTGCGCCACGGAGTGGAGTTATGAGGAAATGGATGATGTCATATCCTATGCCATTGTTGATGTGCAGCACCGACAGATGGTCAACCGTCATTTTATCACAGACGGAACGGACGAAGATATTCGCAAGCCCTATGGCATCAAAGTCAATCCGTTGACTCATGAGATCTTTGTGACGGATGCCAAGAACTACGTCACCCCCGGTGCACTGCATTGTTATGCATCGGACGGTAGCCTGCAGTGGTCTGTCCGCACAGGTGATATACCGGCGCATATAGCGTTTGTAAAAAAATGAAAGACGAAGAGTGAAAGATGAAAAGTGAAAAGAAATTATTGACCACCTTGGCCCTGCTGACCATGGGATGGGGGATGCAGGCTCAGAACTCACCGTATATCTCTCGTGTATGGGAATACAAGCCTGCACCGGGACAGTTTGTCAATGAACTGCCAGCCTATGAAGACGGTGATGATGCCAATGACATGCGCATGAAAGCGGAAGAGCAGATTGCCGATAATACCCGCGGTATGATTACCTTGGGCGGATGGGGTGGTTATGTGGTGTTCAGTTTTGACCATCCGGTGGTGAATGTGCCCGGCGAGAATGACTTTATCGTGGAGGGGAATGCCTTTTATGCCGATGCGTCAATTGGTGCGGCAGGTGGCGGTTCGTGTGAACCCGGCATCGTGATGGTCAGCCGGGACAGTAACGGCAACGGTCGGCCGGATGATGAGTGGTACGAGTTGGCTGGTTCGGAATATACCCATCCGCAGACCCGGCACGGCTACAGTGTGACATATGAGCGTCCCGCACCGGACCATCAGGCTACGCCGGATCCCGTACAGAAATACCGCATTGACACCACCTTTGTACATTGGCGGGATAATGCCGGAGAGGACGGCTATCTGGTCCAACTCAAAACCCATAAACAGCCTTATTATCCGGAGTGGATTGAATCCGATGAACTGACTTTTACCGGTTCACGTCTGCCGGATAACTACGAGTGGACCGGAAGCATGTATGTCTTGTATCCATACGATTACGGGTATGCCGACAACCATCCCGATGAGGAGACAGCAGCGCAACTGAACATTGAATGGGCGGTGCGTGCTGACGGAACACCGGTTCATCTGGACGTCATACATTTTGTGAAGGTATCCACGGCGCTACATCAGCAGTGCGGTGCCATTGGCGAGACTTCCACGGAGGTGATGGGCGCACGTGACTTGCACCCGGATGCAATCCCATCCGGCATAGATGACGCACACCCGGAGCAACAGGCAATGAAAACGCTGCAAGGCGGTCAGTTGCTCATTAGACGCAACAATCACATATATAATCCTTTAGGGACTATAATAAATAATTATTAACCATTTTAAAATTTACGTATTATGAAGAAAATGTTCTTCTTAGCCATCGCTATGATGGCATGCGCAATTAGCGCAAACGCTGAGCTGAAGCCGGCAACCTTCGAGAATGAGGAAGGCGGTATTCAGATTGATGCGGAAAATCTCGTATGGCGCGGTGTCGCAGTTCCGGAAGAGGAAGTGAGATTGTGGACATCCGGTAGTTTTACTTTTGCTACGTATGAGGACGACTGGGGCGAGTCAGGTGTGTATTACTATGACATTGCTGCGACAAATCTGCAGAACACCACGTTCGATTGGATGAATCCTTATTTTGACCACTATTCCGCAGCAGGAAAAGCCGCAGAAGGTGACAACTACGCCGTATGGT
>Ga0265298_10002611_pt1 | contig 24760 bp, 17 predicted proteins | sample AusTroGonzalo_MG_3_FD_193486 | JGI IMG/M metagenome (GOLD analysis project Ga0265298, IMG submission 193486) | Bovine rumen microbial communities from tropical cattle in Woodstock, Queensland, Australia - Gonzalo_01 | ecosystem: Host-associated > Mammals > Digestive system > Stomach > Rumen ...
AGAACCGGTTCTACGGCTGTTACAGATTTTTTGAGTGAATTTGACGGATGTCGCTCTCTTGGTAATTTTGAATTTCGTTTTTTACAGGATCCCGATGGGGTGAGTTCGCTGGAAACCAATATTATTGAACATCCTCATCGGCATAATACCAGTCATGCGATTAAGAGGTTTATCAAGTACTCCAGATTTGAGAATGGTAATATTTTGTCAAAACGATATCGCAGGTTTTTCGGCAGAGATTACTGGAAGTACACTATGCAGTATGTGAATACGATCACAAAGGTGAAGTGTGATTCTGTCTGGCGTTACGATAAGATCGAAAAAGGTGAACTATTCTATATGTTGTCAAAGATGATTGAAACAGTAACGGAGAAACTCACCAACGGAAAACGCATCACATTGCAAAAACTCTGGCATGAAAAAGGGTATTATACGGATATTTCCCGGGAAGATTTTTACCGGGCTACGAAGATATATACACGAAAACTCTTTTCTTCTGTTAGTGCAGGCTGTGACTACCTGATGGTTGATCAGCTGGCAGCGCCGATGAATGCCCAGAGATATCTGAACTATGTAGATGATCTGTATATCGTTATTGTGGACAGAGATCCGAGAGATCTCTTCATCCTGGAATCCGAAGCAAAGTGGGGAGTGATCCCGTACAAGAGCGTGGAGGAATTCTGCAAATGGTACAGGATCACCAGAAAGCACAGAAAAACAGATCAAAATGATCCCTCAAAGATCCTTTATGTTCAGTTTGAAGATATGATCTATCATTACGAGGAAACCGGAAAGAAGATAATGAATCTGGTGGGACTAACTGAGGAACAGCATGTTCGTCCACAGACCTGTTTTGATCCGGCAAAATCGATCAGCGGAACAAATCTGGTGAATGTATATACGAAATATAAAAAGCAGGTAGAATACATCGAAAAACATCTGCCGGAATATTTGTACGATTATTCCGGATGTGAGATCAATACAGCAAAACCTACCGTATGGAATCGGTAAGTGTTATATAAATCAGGGGAAGAGACATAGATGAAGATTAAAAAATGGATCAGCCGCTTTATGCAGTTTCCCATAAGGGAGATTGAGCGGATATTCGCAAAGGTTGATGACCGTACGATTTACTTTGAGAGTATGCCGGATTATGCAGATAATGCCAGAGCATTATTTGATGAAATGATCCGGAGAAAAATGAATCGGAAATACCGGTTTATCTGGGCGACAGATGAGGAAATCCCGGCGCTTAAAGGTATCCGTAATGTGATCAATATCCGAAAGAGCGATAAGATCAAAGTCGTGAAGGCTCTCTACCGGAGCAGATACATCTTCTACACCCACGGGATGTCCGGCTGGATCCGTCCGAAGAAAGGACAGACGATCGTGAATCTGTGGCACGGCTGCGGATACAAAGCAAGCCGGAATTCACACATTACGAAGAAATTCAGTCTCACCCGTATAGCCAACAGAGGGAAGAACTGTTTTGATTACGCGCTTGTTCCCGGCAGGGCATTTATCGAGCCGAAGAGTAAGTTCTTCTCCTGCAGCCGGGATAAGATCCTTCCGCTGGGCTATCCGAGATATGATCTTCTTCACTCTGACCGGACGGGATGGGACAGGCTCAAAGAGCACCTGGATATCCGTGAAAAAAAGGTGATCCTGTGGATGCCGACCTACCGGCAGACGGATGATCCGCAGTTGAAGGAAGGAAAAACCTCCAATCCCTTCTTTCTTCCCATGCTGAGGAGTTTTGATGAGCTTAAGCTGCTGGATCAGCTTTGTGGTGAACTGGGAGAAACGATCATCGTAAAGCGGCACCGGAAACAGCTGGAACAGGGTGGAGATTATCCCCTGGATGAACTAAAGCATATCCGGTTTATGGACGATGATGATCTTCTTGCAGTTGATGCCCAGTTGTATCAGATCCTTCCCTGGTCGGATGCTTTGATCACGGACTATTCTTCGGTAGGCGTGGATTATGTGCTGGTAGATAAGCCCATGGCCTTCCTGCTGGATGATTTTGAAGAATACCGGGCTCTTCGGGGATTTACCTTCGAAGATCCGCGGGAGTATATGCCGGGCGAAAAGGTGGTAAACACCGAACAACTGAAAAAGTTCCTTCAGGAAATTGCTGAGGGGGCCGATCCGGGAAAAACGATTCGCGAGAGTCTGCGCGGAGAAATCCAGAATCCCTGCGAGAATTACTGTGAGCGTCTGTTGAAGAGGTTTCATCTGATCTGATGATGAGTCAGGATATGAGTCAGGATATGAGTCAGGATATGAGTCAGAATATAAAGAAAAAGAAAATCACGATCATTGCCAGAGGCGCCTCCACCGGCGGCTCGGGCAAGGTTTCTGCATCGATAGCCAATTACCTTTCCGAGGCAGGATATCGGGTGACCTATATCGCGCTGGTGTATCCGGAAATCGATTATCCGCTGGATAAGAATGTCCGGTATATCCGTTATGCAAAGAAAAAAGAAGGCAAGTTTCCGAGTCTCGGAAAGAATATGTTTCTTCTTCGCTTCCTGCGACGGCATAAACCGGATGTGGTTTTATCCTTTATGAATAATCCGGTGTTTCTGGCTTCTTTGCTGGTCCGTTGTAAGTTCATCTTCTCTCTGAGAAATGATCCGGCTTCGGTAAACAGCGGGAAGATCGAACGCCTGATCCGGCATATCGAATATCGAAGAGCTTCCCGGGTGGTTTTTCAGACTCCGGGAGCACGGGACTACTTCTCCAAAAAGATACGGAAGAACAGTGTGGTGATCGGAAATCCTGTCCGGGGAGATCTTCCCTACTGGAAGAACTACGGGAAGACTACAGCAGTTCCGGATAGAGAAACAAAGACGATCATTTCCACCTGCCGGCTGGAAAAACAGAAGAATATCCCCATGTTGCTGAATGCATTTGCGGCATTTTCGAAGAATCATCCGGATTACCGCCTTCAGATCTGCGGTGCGGGGCCGTTACAGGAAAAGATGGAAGATTTGGCGGCTGAGCTTAAGATCAAGGATGTGGTTTCCTTCCTGGGCTTTCGGACGGATGCACCGGAACTTGTAGCAGCAGCGGATATCTTTACGCTTACATCGAATTTTGAAGGCCTCTCCAATTCCATGCTGGAAGCGCTGGCCATAGGCATCCCTTCCGTTTGTACGGACTGTCCTCCGGGAGGCGCGAGGCTCTATGTGAACGATCATGAGAACGGAATCCTCGTTCCCGTAAATGATCCCGATGCAGTGGTCAAGGCCTGGGAAGAACTGGATAAGGTTCCCTCTCTGGGAGAGAGCTTTTCCCAAAAGTCTGTCGCCATCAGAGAAACTCTTGCGGCGGATACCATCCTCGAACAGTGGGAGAGGGTGATACGGGAGAGCATGGAAAAGTAAAAATGGCATTAATAAGAACGGATCATAAAACATCTTTAAGTACAGGAAGAACAGAATGAGAGTAGTGTTGACAAAAAGTTCCCTTGCCAAAATATTGCTGGTTTTCAGCATCTTTGTGGCAGTATTCATATCGTACAATACTTTTTTTCAGGTGTATACTCTGGGACTTTTTGTGGCGAGTTTTTTGCTGAGAAAACGCTGGCTGGCCTGGAATCGATACTTTTCTCTGGAAATCCTGTTCATCTTCTATGTGTTCATACAGTATCTTTTTGAGATCACCTTGAGTCCTGAACTTACGGGAGCTGCGCTTCGAAGGCTGGTGTTCAACCTTTTATATGAAGTGGCGGTCTATAACCTCCTGATCGCCCTCATGGATGAAAAAGATAAAAAGCAGATCAGGATCGTGCCCGGAGAGATGGTTGATCATTTCTCCAAGGCGTATACCATGGCTGTTCTTCTACTCACGTTTTTTGGTTTGATCACGGGAGAGATCTTCAGCAGAAGATTCTCCACAGATAATATGGACATCTCGATTCTGGGACTGAAACTCAGTGTCGGTGGAGGAACCACAGTCGGCTATCTGGCGGCGATCACCTTTGGTACGCTGATGATCATGTACTACGGAACCAATCTGAAGCGCTACGGAATCTTTTCTCTGATCGCTTTCGCTGTAATCCTTTTGTCAGGAACCAGAAAGGTGCTGTTGTTGGCAGCGGTAATGTTCATCATTACTTCGGTTTATCGGAAGAAGAGCGTGAAGCGTTTCTTCTATATCCTGGCCGTCATTGCCGGGGCGGCGCTACTGTTTCTGATGATCATGAAGATACCAAGGCTGTATGAAGTAATCGGCGCCCGGGTTGAACGTGTTTTAACCGGATTGTTCCAGGGAGAGATAATCGATCATTCTCTGAACCTTCGGCATAATATGAGAGATACAGCGCTTCAAATGTTTCAGTCCCATCCGGTCACCGGCTGTGGACTGAATACCTTTACGCTTTTCTATCTGGACGGTTCTGTTGTTTATTGTCACAATAATTATCTGGAAATTCTTTCCGGTACGGGCGTTATCGGCGGAGTACTATTCTTCTCCAAATTTATTTATCTTCTTGGTTGTCTGATCGGGAATGTCAGAAGATCCAAAGATGAATTGAAAAGATACTATGCAGTCAGTGTTCTCGGTATGTTCCTCACAATCTTAGTTATGGAGTACTGGCAGGTTTCGTATCACCGGATCCAGTTCCTGCTGATCTATGTCTGCATGCTGCTGATGTGCAGGGCAACGGCCCGGGATAAGTATGCAGATGTGGAAATCCGTGACATAGAGACAGAGGATAAGAAGGCGGGAAAGAAAGAGCAGCATTTTAAGTTCAGACGATCTTTTGACAGAACAGGATACAGGGTGAAATGAAGTTCCTACGGAAAATCAAAGCAAGATTACAGCTGAAAAAAAGAGTGAGGGAAGGCCGTCGCAGGCATCAGATGAAGAGGCTTGCGAAGAAATATCCCCTGATAGAGGATCAGGTTCTCTTCTGCAGTTTTCGCGGAAAGCAGTATTCCGATAATCCGAGAGCAATATCCGAAAAACTCCACGAGCTGGATCCTTCGGTGAAGATCCTGTGGCTCATCGGAAACAGCCGGGATCAGGAGCTTAGAAAAGCCATGGCTATCCCCGGGTATGTCAAGGTTGTGGAATATGGAACACCTGCAGCTGACAGAGCTATGGTACAGTCTGCGGTATGGGTGTACAACAACGATCTCCCCTACGGAACCTGGAAAAGAAAGAATCAGTATTACATTCAGACCTGGCACGGGGATCGCGGATTTAAACTGGTGCGATATGATGCGCAGGCGGTTATGGGCGATGCGGGGTATAAAGCGCTTTATATGGTGGAAGATAAGATCTGTAATCTCTGTGTTGCCGGATCTGATGAGGGAGAGTCAAAATACCGGACGGCATTTGCTTATCATGGAGAGATCATGAAAGAGGGATGTCCGAGAAATGACTGCCTGATCCACCGGGATCTGGAATATGCGCTGTCCATAAGGAAGAGACTTGGACTCGGAGATGAGCAGATTCTTCTCTATGCGCCTACCTTCCGGGATCAGAAAAAGGGAAAGCAGAAGGTTGATCTGGATTTTGCAGCTCTTAAGAAAGCTCTGGAAGAAAGCACCGGAAAGCCCTGGAAGATTCTGGTCAGAGGTCATTCCCTGGCAGGAAAACTGGTTTACGGTGCAGAGGAAAATGTAGTGATGGATGTCTCCGGGTATCGGGATATGGCAGAGCTTTTGATGATCACGGATCTTCTGATCAGCGACTTTTCTTCCACGGTAAATGATTATGCGCTGATGGAGAAACCGATCGTACTTTATCTGAATGATTATGAGGAGTACAGGAAAGAAAACCGCGAACTGAAATATGATGCCGGAAATCTGGGTTATCCTGTAGCTTACAATATGGAGGAACTGCTCCGGTTTGTCCGGGAAATGAATTCGATGGATTTTCAGAAGATCTGTCGGTCGGTACTTGACGGATATGGGGCTTCGGAATCCGGAAGAGCTTCGGAAGCCGTGGCAGGAAGGATACTGGAATTTCTGAAAAACAATTCTGAAAAATAATGTCTGATCCGGGCAATTATTGGAAAGAAAGTATAACCATGGAAAAACAGGTGATCGAATCTAAGGAACGAAAAGTATGGTTGGACCTATTACGGGGTACAGCCGTGCTTTTTGTGATTTTCGGACATATCGCGAAGTCGGAGAGACTGTTTTTCTCTGTTACGAGTCCGATTAAGATCCCCCTCTTTTTTATGATCAGCGGGTACCTTTTCGGTAGAAAACTGGGAAGCGCAAAGTCATTCTTCATGAGCCTGCTTCGCCATGTGGTTATCCCCTGGATGGTGCTCTCGCTTCTTTGGGCGAGGATTCCTTATGAAATGATCCGGGGAAAGTGGTCAAATATCCCGGGGCTGATCTATGATTATCTTTCCGGGAAGGAACTATGGTATATGCCCTGCTGTATTGTGGCAGAGATCCTGTTCTTCCTTCTCCTGAAACTGATCCGGAATAAATGGATTCTTTCCGCCGTGGTTTTCGGCGTGGCGGCAGGCGGATATATCCTTTCCCTCAATGGTCTGGGGGATTTTATGCTGGTTAATGTGGCCTGCACTTCCCAACTCTTTCTTCTTTTGGGATATCTTTTCCGGGAAAATGAGTATTCCATCCGGGAAAAGCTCCGGATATGGATGGTTGCAGCGGGAACAGCTTTATATATCGGGTTATGCGCGCTGAGTCAGATCTATTATCCTGACGGGTTGATCGATGCCCATCATAATAAGTACGATAATATCTTCCTTGCGGCGGCTATGATCCTGGTGGGAAATCTGCTTCTTTTCCGGGTGGCACCGCATCTTCCGAAACTCAGATGGCTTGTGTTTGTCGGACAGAATACTCTGGTATTCTACATCCTTCACTATTACATCCGGATCGGTCTGGACAAAGGATTATCCATGATGAAAATCCATCTCCCGGATAATCTTCTCGGATATCTTATAGAAATGCTGATCGTGTGTCTTTTGCTCACCGTTGTGGCATATCTGATCGACCGGTTTATCCCCTGGGCGGCTGGGAAAAAGAAGAGACCGAAAAAGATCGACAGTTAGAAGGCTTGTAAGGAGAAAAAACATGGGTTTGAAACAGAAACTGAGGATAATGCTGGATGTAGATAATATTGATCGTCGTGGTGAACGGATGATCAAAAAATATATAGAGCTCTATCATAAAGGCGGAAAGATCAACCGCTTAAGGGCAATCCGGATGCATCATAAAGTATTTCGTAAATTTACCTGTTATATCCCTCCGAAGGTTACCATAGGGGAGAATCTGTACATAGCTCACCCCTTTAATATCGGTATTGGTAAAACCACAGTGATCGGGGATAACTGTAAGATCTATCCCGGAGCCTATGTAGCCGCAGGCCTCGCCAGAGACCATGAGCTGCGGGATATGGGGGAGGGCTGGCATGCCACGATCGGCAATGATGTGCTGATCGGGGCCAAGAGTACGATCGTGGGGCATGTTACCATAGGGGATGATGTGACGATCGGCGCCGGAGCGATGGTGACAAAGGATGTTCCTCCGCATACCGTTGTGAAAAATGTGAACGAATTTCGTCCGAAACGGGAAGATGAGATACCGGATAAGTATAAGAATTAGATCAGGCAGAATCAAAGATGGCAAATTCCAGAACAAAAAACACGATATATAATTTCAGTACATCCATCGGCGGGCAGCTGATCACGATTTTGATGCAGTTTATCGTACGGACGGCCTTTATCCATACACTGGGGAAGTCTTATCTGGGAATCAACGGCCTTTTTTCCAATATCCTAACGATGCTGTCGCTGACAGAATTCGGCGTGGGAAGCGCGATCCTGTTCAAACTCTATGAGCCAATTGCAAAAGAGGACCATCACCGGATCGCGATCCTGATGAAGTTCTACAAGAATGTTTACCGGGTTATCGGTCTTGCCATAGCTGCGCTGGGTCTGCTGATCATCCCGTTCCTTCCGGTATTGATCAAGGATTATGACAAGCTGGAAGCCCTGAACCTGAATGCTGTCTTTATATTCCTGCTGTATCTGATGAAGACGGTATCCTCATACCTGTTCTTTGCTTACAAAAGCGCCATTATCAAGGCAAATCAGAAAGAGTATTATATCAATCTGATCAGTTATGTGTTTACCATTCTTGCAGGTATCGTACAGATCATCTTTCTGTTTGTGATCCCTAAGTTTGAGGTCTATGTTACCATCCTGATCCTGCAGGTTGTGGGCCAGAACATTGTTGTAGCCCGGCTGGCCAATAAGCTTTATCCGTATATCAATGAGGCGACGGCGGACCGGATAGAGAAAAGGGAGATCAAGGAAGTCATCAAGGACTGTTCGGCGCTGTTTCTGTACAAGCTGAACGGTGTGGTCGGAAAAACCATAGACAATATCGTCCTTTCTACATTTATCGGTCTGGACATCGTCGGAATGTATTCCAACTATTACATTTTTTATACCACGATCCATTCGCTGTTCAGCAAGATCTTCGGTGCGGTTTCCCACAGTCTGGGAAATCTGCATACAACGAAAGATGTGGAACATGAGTATTCCATATTTGAAGTGGTGATGCTGATCTCTGCCATTCTGGGCGGAACAGCCTTTATCGGAATTTTTGTTGTGGCTGATGAATTCGTGCTTCGGTGGATCGGAGTCGATTGGGTGCTGCCGCAGCCTTTTTCGTTTCTGATGGGACTGGAACTCTATACCATGGCCGTCCGGACCGCACTGGGAAAGTATCGTTCTACTATGGGCCTGTTCCGGCAGGGAAAGTTTCGTCCGGTGGCAGGAATGGTCATCAATCTGGTGGTCTCCATACTGCTGGTCAATGTCTGGGGCATCTGCGGCGTTCTTGTGGGAACCATAGCTACCGACTGGCTTACCTTCATGTGGTATGATCCCATCATCATTCACAAATACGGATTCAAGAATTATCAGTCGGTATTTCGCTATTTTAAAAAGTTTATTCTTTATTTCGGGACTACGATCGTCATGGGAACTGCCGATTATTTCTTCTGCAGCTATGTGCTGGCGGGATATGGATGGCTTTCGATCATTTTCCATTCCGTGATCGTAGGGCTTACGGTTCCGGCCAGCCTGATCCTGGTTTCCTACCGGACGACGGAAGGGGAATACCTGAGAAAACTCCTTGGAAAAGGAGTACGCAGAATAAAGAAGAAATTGAAACGCAGGAAGTAAGGATGGTTTAGAGATGGAAGAGAAAAAGTATAAAGTAGGTTATACCCAGGGCGTATATGATATGTTTCATATCGGGCATCTGAACCTGATCAATCACGCAAAGGAACAGTGTGAGTATCTGATCGTCGGGGTAAATGCAGATGAACTGGTACAGGAATATAAACATAAGTGTCCGGTGATCTGTGAAAACGATCGTTGCGAGATCGTCAGAAATATCCGCGCGGTAGATCAGGCGGTGATCGTTCATACCCTGGATAAGGAGAAGATTCTCGAGGAGTATCATTTCGACGCGATTTTTATCGGGGATGACTGGAAAGGAAATCCCCGGTGGGAGAAAACCGGTGTGGATCTGAAGAAACACGGAGTGGATCTGGTGTTTCTTCCGCATACCGCAGGCATCAGCAGCACGGAACTGCGGGGCGAAACGCAGGATAAAGTCGAGGGATAACAGGGAAGAAGAGTATGGCAGAGCGAGAAAGAATTGTATATATTGATGTTGCCAAGGGAATCGGTATCTTCCTTATCCTGTTCGTGCACTCCATGGAAAACGGCTTCCCCAGGCAGGTGGCGGCGATCGTGCCGATCCAGCTGTTCTTCTTCCTTTCTGGTACCACCTACCGGATCGGATTCGGGAAGGGCGTCTATAAGGATGTCTGGATCAAGCGGTTTTTCCGTGTCTATGTGCCGTATCTGATCGTATCTCTCTTCAGTATAGCTGTATATGCCGTGGCAACGAAGGCTTTTCCGGAGGCGGGATTTCCTGAAATGCCTATAGGAGACAGTCTGCTCGCGATGCTCTATGGAAATGCCAGAGGTCAGCAGATGCAGTACAATCAGCCGCTGTGGTATATCCCCTGTATGCTGGTTGTCTTTCTTCTGGTGGATATCACGGAATACATTCTGTATCGTATGCAGCTTCGGGATATAAAGCACAGAGAGATCCTTCGGTGGGTCTTTGTGGCCCTCAGTTTCCTCGGCGCATTTCTCTTCGGTGTCTGCTTCCGCTCTGCGCGTCTGCCCTTCGGTCTGGAAGCCGGACTTTTTGTGTATCCCTTTATGGAAATGGGCATCGTCGTGCGCAGGAAAGAATGGGATACAAAGTGTGCGTACTGGGTTAAAAACCATAAACCGGTGTCTGCTATTTTCTTCCTTCTTCTCATGGCAGCAACCGTCGGCGTCTGCATCCTCAATGATGAAGGAGGGTTTGTTCAGGTAAAGTCACTGCAGTTCGGAAATTCTTTCTTCCTTTATCTTCTTGCCTCCGTTCTTATGGTGGCGGCGATCCTGATACTCGCTATGTTGTTCGGCAGGGCGAGGGCGATTGCCTACGCAGGAAAGAATTCCCTCACGATCTTTTTATTCCATAAATTCCCCATCCTTTTCTTCCAGGTGCTGGTAAAACCTGTGGGTCGGCTGCTGAAAAAAGGGAATACTCCGGAAGGCTGTGCAACCGGCGTCGGAGTTGCGCTGGTCACTATCCTGGCCTGCCTTGCACTGGATCAGATCCTGACGGTGACAGTGCCGTGGGTGATCGGGAAGACGAAAAGAAAGAAGATGAAGAAAAAGGCGTGATCTGGGGAGGAATCATTTATGGCAGATATACAGACAACTGGTGGCCTGTTTACGATGGAAAGCCAAAATCAGGTGAAGACCAATATCCGAGAAGTTTTTGGATGTGAGGATGCGGAGATTGAAGATCTGGTTCCCGTTCAGGCAGGCCTTACGAATATCGTACTTAGTTTCCGGCTGAGGGGAGGAAAATATATATACCGTCACCCGGGCCTTGGTTCCGAGGAACTGGTGGATCGTGGCAGAGAAACCATCATGCAAAAGATAGTGGAGGATGCGGGGATTGATACGACGCTTATTGCGATGGATGTTGAGGAAGGCTGGCGGATTGGCCGGTATGTAGAACACCGTCCTTTTCGGTATCAGAACCTAAATGATATGGTGCGGGCAGTTCTTCTGTTCCGCCGTCTGCATGATGCGCCTTGCCATGTTCGGTGGAATTTTGATGTGCTGAAAAAGGCGGAGGCAATTCGTGAACAGATTCCCGGGGAGAAATACGGACTTTTCCCTCATTTTTGGGAGATCCGGGAGCGGATATACCGCTTGAATGAACTGGCTAAAACGGATGGAATCCGAAAATGCAATATCCACGGAGATGCGCGAGATGACAATTTTCTGATCAACAAAGAGGAGATATATCTGATCGACTGGGAGTATGGCGGATATGGAGATCCTGGTTTTGATATAGGCAGTTATGTTTGCGGAGGGTGTCATACCACAGAAGATGTTGATCGGATTCTTTTCACCTACTATCACCGAAAGCCGACAGATCAGGCTAAGAGGCATTTTTATGCGTATATTGCGATTACGGGGTTTTTCTATCTTCATTGGACTATGCTGAAGCAGAGTAAGGGGCAGGTGGTGGGTGAACTGAAGGATAAGTGGTATCATTATGCAAAGACCTTTTCCGTACTGGCTCTCAGGATGTATGGGGAAGAAGTGGATCGTGAACTCTATCGGCAGTCTTTGGAGGAAGCAGAGGTCTGCAGGATCGAAGAGGTATGAGACCGGTGTAAGCAGACACCGGAGAAAAAGAAGTTTGCTTGATTGAGGAGGGATGATGGTCACTTATATTATTCTTGCGGCGGGAAAGGGGAGCAATCTGAATCCTCTGACGCTGAAATATGCAAAGACAAGTTACAAACTGGATGAGAATACTACAGTACTGCAGCGTATGGTACGCGGGATCCGCCGGGCCGATAAGGATGCTGAGATTGTGATCGTGGTGGGTTATCTGGCGGAAGCGGTGAAGAAGGAGCTTGGTGAGGAGAATGTCACCTTTGTGAAGAATCCCTTTTATGAGGTGACCAATTCCATCTCATCAATTTGGTTTGCCCGAGACTATCTGGAACGGGAAAATGTGGCAATCATCCATGGAGACGTGGTCTTCTCGGATGAGATCCTGAAGGGATATGTTACTGCTCCGACGGATCATCCTTATGTGCTGGTGGATTCTTCTGTGCATTACCCCGGGGCATATAATGCAGTGGTCAGGGACGGACAGGTGCTGGTGATGAGTAAGAAATTGGAACAGTTCGATGCCAGGTACTGTTGTATGACCAAACTGGATCCCGTGTCTTCCCGGCTGTTGAAGCAGGAGGTGGACAGTATGGTGGACAGCAACATGTATGATCAGTTTGTGGAAGATAGCCTGGTGCAGATGATCATGTTCCATGGCTTTCAGTTATATGCGGAAGACATTTCCGGAAAAGCCTGGGCGGAGGTAAACGGTGTAGATGATTTGCTTATGGCACAGCGGATCCATGGGAGTAATGCATAGAAGATGACGAGGTTGAACAGAATGAATATAGCCATGATCCTTGCAGGAGGAACAGGAAGACGGCTCGGAGCGGATATTCCGAAGCAGTTTATAGAAGTCGAAGGAAAAACGGTACTGGCCTACACCGTTGAAATATTCCAGAACCATCCGGAGGTTGATGCGATCCTGGTAGTAGTGGTCAGCTCCTATGTGGACGAAATATGGAAAATGAAGGAAACCTATGGGTTTACCAAGCTGAAATGGGTGACTGAGGGCGGTGATACCTTCCAGGAATCCGTGATGAATGGTGTACATTTTCTGAAGGATAAGGTGCAGCGGGATGATGTGGTAGCGATACATTTCGGAGCATCCCCCTTTGTTACGGAGGATATCATTTCTGATTCGATTCGTGTCTGCAAGATGCATGGCAATGCGATCTCCACCACAGATTACTATCTGCTTTCCGGAAAGAAAAAGTATACGACTTCGGTAACGGATTCGGAAAACTATACGGAGGAATATATTGATCGTGATACGATCGCCGTAATGAATACTCCGCATACATTTTTATACGGGTTTATCGATGATATGTACCGCGAGGCTATAGAAACCGGAGTCCTGGATACGGTGGAACCACATACAACAACATTGATGTACGCGATGAAAAAACCAATTTACTTTTCGAAAGGGAGCCAGCTGAATATCAAGATTACCAGAGTGGAAGACCTGGATCTGTTTTTGGGATATGTGCTGATGAAGAAGAAAAAAACCGAACCAGGCAAATAGGATGTATTGTTGTGAATACATAAGTTGAATGAAAGGTATGCGTTTATGAATCTGATCTTTCTTACGAAGTATTATCCTTTTGGAGCTGATGAGGCCTTTATAGAAAATGAAATATCGGTCATGTGCAGGAATTTTGAAAAGGTGTGCATAATCGCATGTGAAGTTCCTGCAGACGAAACAAGAAAAAGGGAATTACCGGAGAATTGTGTGGCTGTAAGGATTAATTCCGGCGCAAATGCAAGGAAACAGAAGGTGCAGGATTCTGTACATTCCATATCCGTGCTGAGGAGCAGGGATTTTGTCGATGAGATGAACAACACGAAGGGAATTCCCCAGAAGGCTTTTGTCCGGTATTTTGAGTCGAAATCCCAGAGAATCTTTGAACGGATAAAACGATCAAAAACCTTTAGAACCTTCATTAAAAACGATTATGTATTATACAGTTATTGGTTCTTTGTAACGGCGAGGATCGGAACCATGATCAGCCGCATTGCTCCGCCGGTCTATATGTTTATGAGGGCGCACAGATACGATCTGTATGAAGAAAGAAACCGGCTGAATTTCCTTCCGTACAGAGAAGCACTGATCAGGAAATATGACATGGTCTTTCCGTGCTCTTATGATGGGGAACAGTATCTTCAGGCTAAGTATCCTAAATACAAGGATAAGATCAAAGCCTCTTATCTGGGAACGCTGGATCATGGCATTAATCCTCCGGCTGAGGATGATGTCTTTAAAATGGTGAGCTGCTCCCGGGTAGAACCGGTAAAACGGGTTAAACGCATCGCAGAGGCGATGGCAGAGCTGGCCGGGAAATATAATATAGAATGGGTTCACATAGGAGGCGGATCGGAATTTGATCAGCTGGAGTCATACATCAGGAAGAACAAAATAACTGACCAGTGCATACTCAAAGGTCAGATGCAGAATGCCGATGTGATGGAGTTGTATAGGCAATCACATTTTGATCTCTTTATCAATGTCAGCAGCAGTGAAGGACTCCCGGTTTCGGTTATGGAGGCGATGAGCTTCGGAATACCGGTGATTGCCACGGATGTCGGCGGAACCTCGGAAATCGTAAATACGGAAACAGGTGCCCTTTTGCAGGAAAACTTCAAAAGGGAAGAGCTGGTCTCGGCCATTCGGGAAATGATCGAGCAGCCTGAACTTCGGGAGAAGAAGAGAAACGCGAGCCGGGCAAGGTGGGAATCCTATTTCCAGGCAATCGATAACTATGAGGGGTTGTACACTATAATTGCAGAAGAGGTAAAGAAGAAGACCGACTTCTGATCGGAGAAGTGATTTGCCGGAAAACTTTGGTCGGATATCAAAATCGCGCAGGTTAAGTATGAGATTCTGCAGTCGGACGGAACGGTTGCTCTTGAGAAGAGTTTTACGCCGAACAGCACTTCATACAGTATTTCAGCGGATGAATTTGACACTACGAAACTTACGGCGGGAACCTTGGGTAAGACATGTGTATCACGGAGGTGGGCGAATGAAAGAGAAAGGTGTTTTGAAAGAGAGAAGAATGAAGTTGTGGAAGAAGGCTGCTGTACTCTCGACGCTTGTGGTAGGCGGAGTGCTTATGGTCCCTGGCAGTGCTTTTGCAGCGGAGGGAGAGGGTATCCCTGTCGATGCGGCACACTTCCCGGATGAGGCATTTCGAGGTGTTGTTTCGACAAGCTTTGACCAGAATCAGGATCAGGTTCTGGATGCTGAAGAGATTGCGCAGGCGACCTATCTCTATGCAAGCAATAAGGGAATCAAGGATGTAACGGGAGTGAAGTACTTTACCTCCCTTCATACACTGTGGCTGCAGGACAATGAACTGACGACCATCGATGTCAGTGGCATGGACACACTGTATGAGTTCTGGTGCAGTCGGAATTCGCTGAAAACGCTGAATGTAGCCGGCGCCACGAATTTGAATGAACTGTCCTGCTATAATAATCAGTTGGCGAAACTGGATGTGTCCTCATGCACGAATCTGACATGGCTCTACTGCTACGGTAACAAGCTGACAAGTCTTTCTCTGGGCGGCGGTGTGAAGTTGAAATACCTCAACTGCTCGGAGAACCTTCTGCAGAGTATAGATGTCAGTAAGGCGGTAGATCTGCAGAATCTGAGGGTTCAAGGGAATTCATTTACAACGCTGAATATTTCCGCGAGTGAGTATATCCAGGCGATGTATCAGACGGGGGAGATGACAACAGCCTCCGGCAGCAGCGGAACCTACTATGTATATAAAAATGGGTTTGATCAGTTCTCCTTTGATGCTAATGTGACGATCGACCTTACGGTACCGGTTCCGGCGGATGGCTGGGGAACCGAAGACGGACATACCGTATATATCGTAGACGGGCAGAAGGTGACCGGCGTACAGAATATCGGGGAGTACACATATTATTTTGACAAGAACGGTTATATGCGTACCGGCTGGGTGACCAAGAATGGAAACAGGTATTACTTCGACATGGAAGGACGGCGGGTATCCGGCTCAAAGAAGATCGACGGTCAGTGGTATTACTTTAGCAGCAAGGGCGCAATGCAGACCGGCTGGATCACTAAGGGAGAGAAGACCTATTATTTCAATGCGGACGGAACCCGTGCGAAGGGCAAGTTGGAGATCGATGGGAATACCTATTACTTCGCATCAAACGGTGTTATGACCATCGGTTGGCTTGTAAAGAGCGGCAAGACCTATTACTTCAACACGGACGGAACCATGCAGTTTGGCTGGAAGAAGATCGGTAAATCTTATTACTTCTTTAACAGCAAGGGCGTTATGGTTACCGGCTGGCTCCAGCGGAAAGGCAACTGGTATTACCTTCAGGATGACGGAACCATGCTGGCGAACGGAACTCTTAACGTTGGCACGCAGACCTATTATTTCGATAAGAACGGGGTCTGCCAGAATCCGTAATCAATCATGAATGAAAAGCAGGAAGAGCAGAGGGAAAAGTTTGCACCAATCCGGAAAAGAAGCGGATTTGTAAGAAAGGGGTAACATTCATGAGGTCTGAAAGAGGAAGGATGACAGCAGGAAAAAGGCGGATTCTCGGGTTTTTACTCTTTACCCTGATATTCGCCGGGTATTCGTGGGTAAGCAACCTGGATACATTTGCGGACGCGGAGGTTCTGACCTCCGAGGAGGCGCCGGAAGCGGATGCTTTTTCCATCGAAGAGGCAGCGGAGATCGCAAGGGGGTATCTGGCGGAGCACTATGAAGAATTTACGATATTCCTGTATATTCCTGAGGATCCGGATACGGCATTTGATGTGATCTATGATGAAGTTCCGGATATGGTTCTTGCCCACACCGGTGTTTCCACTGAGGGAGACTACCTGAAACATGTTCTTCAGGGCTATGGATTTATCATGTCCGGCGGAAAGCAGGTGGCTGAGAATTACCGCTATAAGCTGGTCTTCAAAACCGGATATCTGATGACGAAAGAAGAAGACGAGGATATGACGGAACTGCTGGATCAGATCTACAGCGATCTGGAACTGGAAGGAAAGTCGGAATATGAGAAGGTCCGGATCATTTATGACTATATCACTTCAAATGTAGCCAATGATGAGGAGCATTATGGGGATGCGACATATACAAAGCAGTTTTCACCCTATGTTGCTCTCACGGAGAAGAAGGGCGTATGTGAAGCCTATGCGACGCTTCTCTACCGGATGCTGATGGATCAGGGGATTGATTCCCGGATCATCGACGGATGGGCGAGAAACGGCGTGGGTCATGCCTGGAATATCGCCCGTGTAGACGGAAATTACTACTATCTGGACAGCACCTGGGACACCGCCGGAATGCACAGATATTTCCTGTATGGCTCAGGAAATGATACATCTCATCGTCCGGACAGGGAGTTTACCAGTGAAGATTTTACCTCACAGTATCCCATCAGCGAGATTACCTATGATCAATGGTTGAAGTCCACCTATAACGGATGGATCGAGGAAGACGGCAGCTGGCGTTACTATGTGGATGGTGAAATGCAGACCGGATGGCTGACACTGGAGGATGGCCGTTACTATCTGGATGGTCAGGGGAAACGCCTCAGCGGGATACAGACGATTGACGGTGATGTATATTGCTTCGCTAAAGACGGCGCGCTCAGAACCGGATGGGTGCAGAAGAACGGAAATCAGTACTATTTTGATGAAGCGACAGGTGCCCGTGTGGCCGGGTCGAAGAAGATTGACGGCAACTGGTACTACTTCAGCACAAAAGGCGTGATGCAGACCGGCTGGCTCACGAAGAGCGGCAAGACCTACTACTTCGGGGAGGACGGCGCCCGCGTCACCGGAAAGCAGGAAATCGACGGAAATACTTATTACTTTAGCACCAAGGGGGTAATGACTGTCGGCTGGCTTACAAAGAGCGGCAAGAGTTACTACTTCAATGCCGATGGAACCATGCAGTTCGGCTGGAAGAAGATTGATAAGAAATGGTACCGTTTCAATAAGAAGGGCGTTATGATAACCGGGTGGGTTGTCGATAACGGAAAGAAGTATTATATGGATGAAGATGGTGTCATGGTTGTTGGAAAGACGATTGAGATAGACGGAACTGAGTACACATTTGACAGGTCCGGTGTCTGTCAGAATCCATAATGAACCGATTTCGGTGATTTTTGTCGGATCTGAAAGGGATCGATGCAGAGGTATTTGCTTCTGCATCGATCCCACTTGTTTTTTATGAACAATTGCGCTGGACGGTTGAGATAATCGCCCAAAAGTGGTATGATGGTAACTAAGTTTATACACGGCAAACCAAGGGAAACCTTGTGACGCAAAACTTCAGGATCTAACCTCGAAAGAGTATGATAGCCAGTTGCACTTTTATCACGCATCAGGGTGACTGGGATGTCACTTTGGTGCGTTTTTTTGAATCGCTGATAGGAGGAAACGGAATGGCGGATAAAACGATGGATAAAAAGAGCAGGAAATACGGCCTGATCCTGGGCTTTTTCCTGATGTTTTTCCTTACCTTCGGGTTTGGGCCGAAGGCGGGATATGTTGTAGAGGCGGCGGAAGCGGCGATTCTTACGACAACGGAGGAGACTACGGTTTACTCCCCGGAAGATGTATCACTTGCGGCAAGGCAGTATTGTCTGCAAAGGATTGAGAGCTTTGTCATCAATCTTGTCTGGAATGAATCACTGGGGCAGGAGGAATTCGAGGCGATCATCGATGATACATATAGCGAGACGAAAGCCGGAAATGAAGGAGATTATCTGAGGGAGAACGTGAATCTGCAGAATGTCTCGCTTTCAGGACAGATCCGAAACGGAGTATATTATTACAAATTCAGCTTTACATCTGAGTATCTCACAACAGCGGAAGATGAAGAGGAAGTGGATGAACTGCTCAGAGGGATCTATAAGGACCTGAATCTTGCCGGGAAGTCAGATGTGGAGAAGGTAAGGCTGATCTATGACTATATCACGACACATGTGAGGTATGACTTTGATCATTTAAACGATGTATCCTATTTTCCGCAGTTTACCGCACGTGCCTGCCTGGTTGACGGGAAGGCAGTATGTAAAGGTTTTTCCCTTCTGCTTTATCGCATGCTGAAGGATCAGGGGATTGACTGCAGAGTGATCATGGGAAATGCGGTAAGCGCCGATCAGGTCAGCGGAAGCCATGCATGGAATATCGTAAAACTTGCAGATGCATATTTCTTCCTGGATTCCACCTGGGATGAAGGTGGATATCATTATTATTATCTGTATGGATCCGGTGATCATGATGACCATCAGATGGACGATGTTTTTCTGACAGAGGCCTTCGCCGCAAAGTATCCCATCAGTGATGTGGATTATGAGACCTACATCGCGCAGCATCCGCAATTTCCCACAGGCTGGCAGGTGGAAGACGGAAAGAAGTATTACTACGATGCATCGGGAAAGAAGCTTACCGGGGCGCAGCAGATCGACGGGAAGTGGTATTACTTTAATTCCCGGGGCGTGATGCAGACCGGATGGATCACGAAGAACGGTAATACTTATTACTTCGATGCGGAGGGTGTCCGCGCTTCCGGGTGGAAGAAGATCGAAGGAACATATTATCGCTTCAGCACCAAGGGGATTATGCAGACCGGATGGACCACCTATAAAGGTCAGTCCTATTACCTGAATGCGGACGGCTCCATGGCTACGGGCTGGAAGAAGATCAACAAGAAGTACTACCGGTTTACGAGTAAGGGCGTTATGCTGACGGGCTGGACGGTCTATAAGGGAAATTCCTATTATCTGGATGAGACGGGCGTTATGGCGGCTAACTGCACCGTGATGATCGACGGAACCGAGTACCGGTTTGACAAGTCGGGCGTATGTTTAAATCCCTGATGACGGGGCAGTGAAAAGAGAGAAGGTGGATCGTGATAAACGGATATACTAAGAACAAGATACAGTTTAAGTTCGTGGCGGTGCTTATCGCCGTTTTGGGGTTCTTCGCCCTGTTTTGCTCCTTCGGACAGGTCTTTGCCGGGGAGAATCTTAATCCGGATCAGGTAGAGCTCTTCTTCCTGGAGGATACCTATGTTCCGTATATCGGGGAGTTGCCGGCGGAATATATGAAGGAGTATCAGATCAGTATCGGTAATCTGACAGATACACCGAGTTACAGGATCATGTCCGGAAGTTCTGTGGTGGTCTCAGAGGATGGACTGATCTCGCCGAAGACCACCACCTGGTACTGGAAGAACGGTTTCGGAACCACGGCCTACATGGAGGATGCTACGGAAATCGAGATCCGCTATTCGGCAGGTACCTCGGTAGTGCGGGTAACCTGTGGAGAATACACCCAGGACATCACGGTTGTGGTTCAGAGTTATTCGGACATGTACTACGAGAACCGGCTGAACAGCATTATCGCCGAGATCATCACGGATGGCATGACGGATCTGGAGAAGCTGACCGCCATCACGAAGTGGGTCGGAAAGAATACCGATTACAGCGTTAAATACCAGTCCGCAAAGGCGATGCTGATCTATGAATGCGGAGACTGCTGGGCAAGCACGAATACGATCCTTGCCATGTGCGAGAAAGTGGGCGTGAATGCCAAAAGCCGGAGAGGCAATCAGGATGGCGGTTCCGGGTCAGGGCATCGAAATGTGATCGCGCTCTGTGAAGGGAAATACTATATCGCAGAAGCGGGATACTCGGGAACCCGCCCACGCGGAGCCAGTGTCTATGAGGAAGAAGGCGGTTTCGCTGTCTCCGGAAGTACGATCTACCAGTATGACGGATTTGATCCTGTTGCGGAGTTTCCCTCTGAGATCGGCGGAAAGACCATCACCACCATCGGAAACGGAAAGGTGACGGTATTCCCTATGGATAATGTGGAGACCATGTATATCCCGGCAACGATCACGACCATCAGTGATAATGCGATCTATTCGGCCACGAAACTGAAGGAGATCATCATCGCTCCGGCCAACGAGAGCTTCACTATGGTGGGAGATGTGCTGTACTCCAAAGACCGGAAAAAGCTGATCTACACCTTAAGAAGTGCTACAGAAGTGGTGATCGATCCCAATACCGAGGAGATCGGAAGTGAAGGGATCAACAACTGTACGCTGGATACGCTGGTGATTCCGTCTAATGTGAAAAAACTGGATCTGGGCTGCCTCTTTAATACCAAGGTAAATGAGCTGGTGATCGAAGAGGGACTGGAGGAGATCGGCGAAGTCGCTCTGCAGGGACTTTCCGCACCGAAGCTTATCGTCCCGGAAAGTGTTACGACCTACGGAGCGGGCCCGTTTTACAAGACGAAAATCCCGGAGATCATTCTGGCCAAAAGCATGACAGAGCTGCCTGAGGCTTCATTTTATGGTTCTCAGGTACAGGCGGTTGAGATCCCCGATGGGGTGACCACCATTGGGAAACAGGCCTTCGGAAGCTGTTCGTATCTGACCTACATCTCGATTCCGAAGAGTGTGACCTCCATAGGGGAAAATGCTTTCACCGGTTCCTCAAAACTGGCAAATATCTATTATTCCGGAACAGAGGAGGAGTGGAATGCCATCGATAATGCAGCAACCATCTCCGACAGCACGACGGTTCATTTCAACAGTGTCCGGGTTACGGGGATTTCTGCAGGGCAGCAAGAGATACAGATGACGGATAAGGGGCAGACCATCGAGCTTTCCGCTGCGGCACTTCCGGCAAATGCAAGCAATCCGAATGTGGTCTATACCTCGAGTAATACTTCCATCGTCAAGGTATCCGGAAATGTGATCACGGCGGTTGCCGAAGGGGAATGTGAAGTGACAGCGACAACGGTGGATGGCGGTTTCCGGGCTGTCTATAAGGTGAAAGTGGAATTTCGCCGGTATACGGTCAAGATCCTGCATGGGTACTTTTATGCGGGAAACTATTCGGGGCTTTCCGAAGGGCAGTTTACCGCGGGATCCTATCTCCATATCAACAAGGAAAGCAACCTGAATTCTCAGGGGCTGGAGTTTCTGAACTGGGCTTTTGACGAGGATGTTCAGGTATACAGCGGAAGCACTACAAACTCCTATATGATCCTGATCGCTCCGGCGCATGATCTTACGATTGAGGCAGTATGCAATACCATTAAACTTACGAACTTTACCTCCATCACCTGCAGTACAAGTACGCTCTGCCCGGGACAGGAGGTAACACTGGGGGCAACCGTCTACCCGAGCAACGCCTACAATAAGAAGATCGCCTGGTCTTCCGGTAATCCGGAGGTTGCGGTGGTGGACGAAGACGGAAAGCTTACCGGAGTGGCTCCGGGAACGGTTGTGATCACGGGAACCACAACGGATGGAAGTAATCTTACGAAGACCCGAACCTTTACCGTAAGGGAACATCGCTGGACGGAAAATGTACTGACGGAGGCGGGCTGTGAGAGCAAAGGCCTGAAAGAATGCACCTGTCAATACTGTCAGACTAAGGTTCGGCAGGAAATCCCGGCACTTGGTCATCATGAGGTGACGGATCCTGCGGTTCCGGCGACGACCACCTCTACCGGACTTACCGAGGGAAGTCATTGTGACCGGTGCGGGAAGGTGTTTAAGGCACAAAAGGTTACAGCGATGATCCCCACAGGCTGGGTTCAGAAAAACGGCAATACCTACTATCTGGATCAGAACGGCGTGAAAGCGACCGGGCTTAAGGAGATTGAAGGAAAGTATTACTGTTTCAGTGCAAAAGGCGTGATGAAGACCGGCTGGATCGAAAGTAAGGGAAATATGTATTATTTCGGAGAAGACGGTGCGCGGCTATCCGGGAAAGCAGTCATCGACGGAAAGACTTACTATTTCAACTCAAAGGGAATCATGCAGACCGGCTGGATCACGAAGAGCGGGAAGACCTACTACTTTAATGCAGACGGGACTATGCAGACCGGCTGGAAGAAGATTGACGGCAGGTACTATCGTTTCAGCTCCAAAGGCGTGATGCGGACAGGCTGGACAACTTATAATGGAAATAAATATTACCTGGATGAAACCGGCGCAATGCTGGTGAACTGCAGGCGTGTGATCGACGGAGTGAAGTATACCTTCGATAAATCGGGGGTATGCCTGAATCCGTAAAGATATGCGGACAAAAAACTTACGGGAGGAGGGATGCGCTTTTTAGATGTAGTGAAGACACTACGAAATGACAGTTGGGATTGACATGAAAGGGGGTTATCATTTGATCAAGTCTTTATTTAGAGAAGAAAAGAGTAAATGGCTCGCATGGCTTCTTGTGGCAGCACTGGTACTTTCGGTATTTAATGCTCCGATGGGAATCTTTGCGGCGGAAGATGGTTCGGAAGTGAAATACTACAATGTTACTTTTATTCCGAATGGTGCAAAGATTGCCCACTGGGAAAACGGTGAATACATTGGTAATTTTGCTTCTGAAAGTGTGTGCCGATATCAGGAGGGATGGTCGATTGCTGTTCCGAATTTTGAAGATGCACCTGGACCGTTTGTGGGTCTTCGGATTGCAAGCGGAAAGCATTCAGGTACGCTTTTGACCACTAGAAGTGAGTTTGATGGCTTTCTTATTGAAGAGGACATCACTGTTGAATATGTATGGGATACAGAAGGAGTAGTCGCGGTTACGCTGGACCCGAATGGCGGTACTTTTCCCAGCGGAATGTCTGTAGGATCAGACGGGATGTATCGAGTGAATGTTAAGGCAACGGATGGTTATTATCTTAGTTCGGCAGAAAAGGAAGGGTATACACTTGTCGGATGGGAGCAGACGACAGGTGATGATGAGGGTAGTGTATATTCTGTGTACTCCTATGTTTATCCGACAGAGGATACAGCATATAAGGCTGTCTGGGAAAAGGAGAAGGAGAAGTTTCCTGTCCAGATAACACTAAAGGCAAATGGGGGAACTTTCAATCATCAGGAAGGCCCAGGCGATATCAATTATAATGATGACGATTATGTGATAAATACCTATACTGGAAAAGACATCGCATTGTGGTCTTACCATTTTGATCCGGTTAAAGAGGGTTATGTCTTTGTGGGCTGGCAGGTGATTAGTGGAACAGATGTAGACCGTGTAATCTCCGGATGGGATGAGTACTATCCGACAGAGGATTCGGTTCTGTCTGCTTATTGGACGGTTTATGTAGATGAACGCCCGTATAAGGAGTGCGATCTTGCAGATCATATAGGTGATGCGATACCTTTGACGGATTGGTATGCAGATATCGAAGGTGCAAGTACGATTACCGCAACTTATCCCTGCTATTCCATAGATCCCGATACTTGGGAAGAGTCTATGGAGATGCGTACAGGCGAAGGGTATTTCTTTGAGTTTGATATTCCTGAGAATGCGGTGGCTGAGGTGACCGTAGTCGCTGACGGCGAATTCGGGACTGAGTCTTCCATGCTTCTGTATAATATTTATAAGACAGATGATGGATATTATTATGACTATTTCAAGGAAGACATCACAGGGTATCTGGATAGATACATGGAAACCTTTTATGAAGAGGATGTGCGGACATTTGCACTGTATGGTGATTCTAAAGGGTATGTATTTATACCGGTCGGCACTCCGATCATCAATTTCCGATATTCATTCTATGGAATCTCAAGTTATCAGAACGGGTGTGCCATTGTCGGGGAACCTGCCGATTATATCTCGAGTTTCACTGATTCTGCATATGAGGTGACGGCAGGTGAAGCCTTTAATCTGGAAGATGCAGATACGATCACTGCTTCTGTTGTGACAAAAATAGCATCCTCTCAGGGGACGATACCTACATGGCATACAGAGCAGATTACGGGCAAACTGTTAAAAATCAATTTTCCGGATGCGGAGTTGCGTTGGACATTAGATTATTTTTCGTCAACCTTTGGCAAGTACGGTATATTTGATGCAGAAAGCATTGATGGAAGAATATTCCAGGCTGAGCAGGAATATTACGAAGGAAATCCAAGAATCTACCTA
>Ga0265298_10002613_pt1 | contig 24758 bp, 15 predicted proteins | sample AusTroGonzalo_MG_3_FD_193486 | JGI IMG/M metagenome (GOLD analysis project Ga0265298, IMG submission 193486) | Bovine rumen microbial communities from tropical cattle in Woodstock, Queensland, Australia - Gonzalo_01 | ecosystem: Host-associated > Mammals > Digestive system > Stomach > Rumen ...
AAAGCAGCTTGGTCCAGTCGGTACTTCCCTGATGTTTCTTCCAGTTTGCCTGCAGCTGCATATTATCGGCTTTGGAGCAGACGTACAAACCTGTGGTTGTTCCCAGGTAAATGTTGTTGTCATTAACGGCAATACATGTGGCATCAAGGCCTACTCTGTAGGTGTTCCTGAAAACGCCTTCCTTCATGTCAACCTCAATCATTCCGAATCCTGTTGACAGGTAGGCTGTAGAGCCGTAGATGTACATGTTGCTGATTTCCTTTCCTGAGAGGGATTTATCCTTCAGGGCGGGTAGGTTCTGCACGTTGTCGTCGGCATCCAACAGGTCTATGTTGCAATTGGAATAGATAAGGATAATCTTCTTGGCCTCCTGGCTGTAGCCAATATCCACGATGTCCACATCATTCAGCAGCCCCAAATTGTCATAGGTTCTGACCTCTGTGTCTTCTGTGTTGTATGAATAAAGGTCGCCATTTGCTACCGTATAGATGGTTTTGCCTGCTGCCACATTCTTTGTTGCATTGTGGTAGCTGAGGTAAACCTTCCAAGAACCTATCTGTGCTGCCTGCAGGCAAGTGCAAACAGCAAACATCAACAATACTGCCAGAAATGATGACTTCTTCATACAAGTAATGCTTTATGATTATTTATTCTTCAAAAATTCAACAAGTTTGGTGATGGCTCTTCCCCTGTGGCTGATAGCGTTCTTCTCTTCGGGTGCCATCTGGGCAAAGGCCAGTCCGTTCCCTTCCAGAGGGGCAAAGACAGGGTCGTAGCCAAAGCCGCCTTCCCCGACTTCCTGCGTCAGTATCTCGCCTTCCACTATTCCTTCAAAGAGGTGCTCCTCACCGTTCATGATCAATGCCACAACGGTACGGAAGCGGGCACTGCGGTCTTCTGCTTCCTCCAGTTTGTCAAGTAGACATTGGATATTGGCCTTGGCATCATGACTTTCGCCATAACCGTTCATGGCACCAAAACGTGCTGTATATACGCCTGGTGCGCCTTCGAGGGCGGTCACCTCCAAGCCCGTATCATCAGCAAAGCAGTCAACGCCGTAATGCTCATGCACATAGCGGACCTTCTGCTGGGCATTGCCTTCCAATGTGTCTGCGGTCTCTGGTATATCCTCATGACAGCCTATGTCTGCCAATCCTTTCACCAGAAACTCATTGCCCAATATCTGTCTTACCTCCTCCAACTTATGGGCGTTGTTGGTGGCCATGATTATTTCTTTCATCTCTTTATCTTATCAAAGCCTTCGCCAAAGACACCTTCCACATTACCCATCGAGACGAAGGCTCGTGGGTCAATCTGTCTGATGAGGGCAAAGAGGGCTCGGCTCTCATATTTCTTAGCCAGAATCAGCAGCACCTGGCGTTTCTCCTTGCTGTAGAAGCCTTCGCCATACAGGACGGTTACACCGCGCTCCATCTTCTCGTTCACCTGTGTGGCTATCTCGTCGTACTTGTCGCTGACAATAATAAATTGAACACTCTGCCTGAGACCGTTGGTCACATAGTCCAGGAAGAACATAGACATAAGCATCGTCAGGTAGCCCACTACCATAGTCTCCAGATTGTGGAAGATAAAGTAGCTGCTGCCAATGATGGCAAGGTCTATGCATAGCATCAGTCGGCCCAGTGATATGTTCCAGTATTTGTTGATACTGCTGGCTATGATGTCTATACCTCCTGTGCTACCGCCTGCAAGGAATACCAGTGCCAGTCCTAAGCCCTCCATAAGGGCGCCTATCACACAGGCCATGAACTTCTGGTCACCCACAATATGCAACAGGTGTTCATTCCCTTGTGCATCAACGGTGGTTATACCCTCCTGAAAGATGTTTATCAGGAAGGAGATGATGGCAATAGCTATCACCGTCTTCACACTGTACCTCCACCCCATTATCTTGGCACCAAGTAATATCAGGAAGACATTCATCACCAGATAAGTTACACTGGGATGGAAGCCTATGGTGTAATAGATAAGTGTGGCAATACCGTTCATACCACCGCTGATAAGCTGGTATGGAAGCAGGAAATAGACATAGCTTATAACATAAATAACAATACCTAACATCATGAGCAAGTAGTTCTTGCACATTTCCCATATAGCTGCTTTAGTCAGTTTTACTGTCATGCTCTAATTGCTTTAAATCCGTTACCATATACACCCTCTGCCCGGCTCTGTGAGACAAAGGCAGCAGGGTCTGTCTCTTGTATCATTCTCAGAATCTTTACAGATTCGCGTTTGTGGACAATGGTTATTAAGACTTTGATGCTTTGATGACTGTAGAAGCCCTCGCCATCCATAGATGTTACGCTGTGGCACGTCTCAGTGATGATGCGCTGACTTATTTCATTAGGTTTGTTAGTGAATATAATGAACTGGATGTCCTGTCGGGCACTGTTGATAAGCATATCCAGTGCGTAGGTATAGACAACCAGTGTTACGTAGCCGAAAACTACCATCCTGACATCGTGGAAGATGGGCCAACAGGATGCAATGACCAGGAAGTCCAGGATCAGCAGGGCTCGGCCAAAGGATATATTGCGGTATTTGTTCACCAGAGCGGCTATGATATCCCAACCGCCTGTGCTACCGCCCGACAGGAAGACAATACCAATGCCCAATCCGTTCAGGATGGCACCCAAGACGCAGGCCATGGAATCCTGGCCCTCGCCTAAGATCTGCATCAGTGCGCCGGCATCGTCGGTCATCATCTTCTGTCCCAGTTCCAGATAGGTAGAAAGGGCCAGTACGGCATAGGCCGTCTTGATGGTGAACTTCCATCCCAAAAGCCATAGGGCAAATATCAGCAACAGACCGTTAGCTATCAGTATGGCGTACTGAACAGGGAAGCCCGTAACGTAGTACAGGATCGCAAACATACCCGTCATACCACCCGTTGTGATATGATAGGGGAGCAGGAATGCTGCCCAGCCCAAGGCATAGACAGCCATTCCTGTGTTTATAGCCAGGAAGTCAACAATGAACTCCCAGATACGTCTCAACTTCAGTTTTTGTCCCATTCCTTTTTATTATTGAACATTGAGCATTGACCATTCCGCTAACCGCTAACCTTTAACCGCTAACCATTAAGCAGGTTTCACCACGATATTTACAATCCTGCCAGGGATGGCAATGGTCTTTACAATCTGCATACCCTCAAGGTGCTTCTGTGCATCAGGGGCAGAAGTTGCCATCTGAACCATCTGGTCGGGTGTAGCATCAGCAGGGAAGTCCATAGCAAAGCGTACCTTGCCATTGAACTGGACACCCAACTTAACGGTACTCTCAATCAGATACTTCTCATTGAAGGCGGGCCACTGAGCATCGCATACACTAGTGCTGTTGCCCAAAGCCTCCCACAACTCTTCTGCGATATGTGGAGCGAAGGGCGCAATCAGTACAGGTAATACTGACAATACCTGCTTGCTACGGCACTTCTGGCTTGATAGCTCGTTAACAGCTACCATGAAGGCGGAGATACTGGTGTTGTATGAGAACTCTTCAATATCTGCAGTCACCTTCTTGATGAGCTTGTGCAATGTCTTCATATTGTCGGCAGTGGCCTCTGAGTCATCTACAGTCAGATTGCCTTCCTTGTCCCAATACAGACTCCAGAATTTCTTCAGGAAGCGGAAACAACCGTCGATACCGGCTACGTCCCAAGGCTTAGACTGCTCAATGGGGCCCAGGAACATCTCGTACAGACGCAGGGTGTCTGCTCCGTAGTTTTCGCAGATATCATCGGGGTTCACTACATTGTACTTCGACTTAGACATCTTCTCGATAGCCTGACTGACAATGTACTGACCTTTATTGTTCAGGATAAACTCGCCATCGCGGAACTCGGGTGTCCACTGGCGGATCTTCTCAACGTCCAGCACATTACCGCTTACCATGCTGATGTCAGCATATACGGGGTCTGCCTCTGTGCCCTGATAGTAGTACAGGTTCTTCTTCTTGGCATCGTCGTACTTCTCTTCCAAGAGGTCGAAGCTGACAAACTTATTGGTGTTACGCAGGCGGTATACGAAGCTTGACCATCCCTGAATCATACCCTGATTGATAAGCTTCTGGAAGGGCTCGTCCTTCTTGCTTACGCCCAGGTCGAAGAGGAACTTGTTCCAGAAACGACTGTAGATAAGGTGACCTGTAGCATGCTCGCTACCACCTACATACAAGTCTACGTTCTGCCAGTAGCTGGCTGCCTTCTCGCTAACCAGTGCCTCAGTGTTCAGAGGATCCATATAGCGCAGATAGTAGGCGCTTGAACCTGCAAAGCCAGGCATAGTGTAGAGTTCTATGGGGAAGACGGTCTTTTCGTCAATGAGCTTCTTATCAACAATCTTCTTGTTCTGCTCGTCCCAAGCCCATATCTGGGCGTTGCCCAATGGGGGCTCGCCTGTCTCGGTAGGCAGGAACTTATCTACCTGAGGCAACTCTATGGGCAGACATTCTTCAGGAATCATCTGGGGGATACCGTTCTTGTAATATACGGGGAAAGGCTCACCCCAGTAGCGCTGACGACTGAAGATAGCATCACGCAGACGGTAGTTCACCTTTACACGGCCCAGATTGTGAGCCTTTACAAAGCGCTTGGTCTCTGCAATAGCCTCCTTGATAGTCTTGCCATTCAGGTTCAGACTCTCGCCATCATATTTCACGCTCTTATCAGGACTGACAGGTGAGTTCATCACAATACCCTCCTTGGCATCGTAGCTCTCCTCGCTTACATCGGCACCTTCTACCAAGGGGATGATGGGCAGGTTGAAGTGCTTGGCAAAGGCATAGTCACGACTGTCATGAGCAGGAACAGCCATGATGGCACCTGTTCCGTAACCTGCCAATACATATTCTGCTATGTAGATGGGGCACTTGTCGCCAGTGATGGGGTTGATACCGTATGCACCACTGAAGACACCTGTTACGGTATGGTCAATCATACGTTCGCGCTCTGTACGTCCTTTCACATACTTGATGTATTCGTCAACGGCAGCACGCTGGTCTGGTGTAGTCACCTTGTCTACCAACTCACTCTCAGGAGCCAATACAAAGAAGGTTACACCAAACATGGTATCGGCACGGGTGGTGAAGATGGTAAAGTCTACATCGCTGTCGGCTACCTTAATCTCTACCTCAGTACCCTCAGAGCGTCCAATCCAGTTCTTCTGTGTCTCCTTGATACTCTCGCTCCACTGAATAGTCTCTAAGCCATCCAGCAGACGCTGGCTGTAGGCGCTGACACGCAGACACCACTGGCGCATCTTCTTCTGTTCTACAGGATAGCCGCCACGTTCGCTCACGCCATTTACAACCTCATCGTTGGCCAGTACGGTTCCTAATGCAGGACACCAGTTCACCATTGTTTCGCCCAGATAAGCCAAACGGTACTGCATCAGCAGTTCACTCTGCTCTTTCTCGTCAGAGGGCCATGTGCCTTCTTTCTTGAACTTCTCAATGAGCTTCTCAATGGGCTGTGCCTTCTGCAGTTCCTCATCGAAGTATGAGTTGTACATCTTCTGGAATGCCCATTGTGTCCACTTGTAGTAATTAGGGGTACAGGTACGTACCTCACGGTCCCAGTCGAAGCTGAAACCTATCTTGTCCAACTGCTCGCGGTAGCGATCAATGTTGGCAAATGTTGTTTTCTCGGGGTGCTGACCTGTCTTGATGGCATACTGCTCGGCAGGTAGTCCGTAAGCATCGTAGCCCATGGGGTTCAGCACATTGTAGCCCTGCAGTCTCTTGTAACGGGCATATATATCGCTGGCTATATAACCTAAGGGGTGACCAACATGTAGTCCCGCTCCGCTGGGGTAGGGGAACATGTTCAGTACATAAAACTTCTTGCGGCTCTCATCTTCAACCACTTTGTACGTCTTGTTGGCCACCCATTTCTGGTGCCATTTCTGGTCAATTTCTCTAAAATTGTACTCTTTTGCCATATTATATTTAAGTGAATTCCTTATTTTCGGGGACAAAATTACGAATAAGTGAGCGGAATACAAAATAAAAGTATTTTTATTTTATTTCCGAGCGTGAGAATTCCGCCTGCGCCTGAGCACCTATAGGAGCGCAAGAATTTCGACGTATGTCCCCCTAAAATCACATAAAACCGGTTGTGCATTCTTCAAAAAGATACGATTATACCCTTTTTATAGCCTCCGAGGTTAAATTATGCAGGGGGAAATTCCCTATTCAATTGATATAAATCAAGAAAATTAAAAAAAATAACAATCTACAATATATCTTAAGTAGCGACAAATAATAAAAACTTTAACTTTGCATGGACAAAAAAAGTGAAAGCGCCGTGATGGCACAGAACTTGTTGGTATAGAAAAGCATTCATGCAAAGATATTTCGTTTAGTTAGTTTTAGGTAAAAAGAATTTGAGAGATTAAAGATTAGTCCGGCGGACATTTTTTCGTGAGAAAAGATGTCCGTCCTTTTTTTATAGTTCATAATTTAGTTGACGAGTTAACAAGTAAACGAGTTGACAAGTTGTTTGCTATCCGCTAACCGCTAACCCTTAACCGCTAATCCTTTTATATTATCCTATAATCATTTGCTATGGTGACAGCCTCGTGGACCTTCTTTACGGCCAGCTTCTTTAGTATGCGTGTTATGTTGGCTTTGACGGCAGATAGGCTCACGTTCTGGTAATCCGCTATTTCTTCGTTCGTCATTCTTGTTTCTGCAGATTTCAGGATACGTTTCTCTGTGGCTGTCAGCAGGGTAGAATAATCAACTCTTTCGTATATCCTTGTACCTGGGTTATAGAGAAAGCATTTCCCCGAATCTGTAATGACGGAGCTTTCTATATGCTTGCGAGCTGATGGGGTGATGGTAAACAGTCCTAACCTAATGATACTCTTGGAGTCAACCACCAAGGGCGTGAACTTCTGGCTGATATAGAATTCCCTTCCGTCTATCATGATGGGGTAGTCGGTTATGCAGACATGTGTCTTGTATTCCTCCAGACTCATCTCGTGACGCAGGTGCAGAATGCTGCGTTTAATCTGCAGCAGGTATTCCAGCAGTTCCTCTGGTATATATGACCAGTAGGGATTGGGGCAATCCCTCTTCTTGTCCTGAGGCTTTGCGTTTTCTAAAAACAAAAGTTTTGGACTCATATATAGAATCTGGTGATTATCAAAGTTCAACAGTAGATTGGTGGCATTGTTCAGCCTGTCATACGCTTTCACTCCGCGTATGAAGGTGTCTATGTCCACGGGCTCTGTCAGTTCGCCTTTGTTTGATGTGTTGTTAGAAAGTAGGTCGTGTACATTCATCGTGCTAAGCGATTATTTAGGATTCTATGTTGCAAATTTAATTATTCAATGGGAATATACATAATGTTTGATGGTTAAAAGTTGATAAAAACTTCATTTTTGTGCACTTTGGTACATGTACTAAAGTATATATTTTTAGAATTGGTATGAAATAAATTTAAAAACCTTTGTGGTTGTTTCTTCCTAATCTCATAACTTTGCTACGGTCATGCACCAAATCTAGAGAGAGAAAATGCACTATACGATGTTTACAAAAACATCAAATCCAAAAACTTATCTAATTTAATTAACTAACAACAAAAAACAATGAAAAAGTTAAAGCTTTTCATGCTTGGGGTATTGTTATCCCAAATGGCGTTTGCATTACCGCCAACCTATCGCATTGTTTACACACATGACAGTGCAGGAAACGTTGTTTCCAGAGTTAGAGTTGCTGATCAAAACAGGGCAAAGGCACAGCAGGAAGATGTTACGGGTATCAATGACATCGAGAATGATGCCAAGGTTGCTATCAAGACGGATGCCACCTGGCATAAGGTGCAGGTTGACGTAATGGGAGATGTATCCCAGGGCGATGTGCTTTCTGTTTACAGTGCCGATGGTGTTCTTTTCGCAACCATCCCATTGGTGACCAACAGTCTTACCCTTGACCTTTCTCAGTTGCACAAGGGCACATACGTGTTCAAACTCAGCGTGAACAACAAACCAACAGAACGTAAAATCTTTAAAACTAATTAAGGTAACATGAAACGATTATTTACATATATACTTGCCCTGTCGCTGCTGCCGCAGATTGCCTCTGCAGCAGTAGTTGTAGGTAAAACAGAAGGAACCTTTGCAGTTTCAGTCAAGGGTGCCGCCACGTACACTATTCCTTTAACAATCCAGAAGGGTATGAGTGACTTCAAGCCTGAACTTTCCCTTGTCTATGACAGTCAGGATGGCAACGGCATTATGGGATTAGGATGGAGCATTAAGGGAATGCATACTATTTCCACAGTTAGCAAATGTCAGTATTTTGACGGCACTAATCAGGGTACTGCTTATGCTCTTGACGGAATGAGACTTATTGAGACTACCAGTCCAAATGGTCAACTATATTATAGAACAGAACATGATAAGGGAGACAGTATCAGTATAAAACAGAATGGATTAAATAACTGGTTTCAGGTGAAATCAATTGATGGTAGCACTTATAGGTACGGTAGTTCAACCGGAAGATACATAAATGGAGATAATTGCAAATGGGCACTTGACTATGCTCAGGATGCTTTAGGCAACTATATCTCCTATACCTATGACCAGAATGGTGGTTTGTATCCCACGTCTATTACTTACGGACGTAATGTCCATGGAACTGCCGGCGTTAACTGCGTTATTTCCTTCACTTACGACAGCTCTATGCCCAAACGTCTCACAAAGATTGAATGTAAATATAACGGGAGCGTATATAGGTCGTACACATTTAATTATGTTACAGATACGCCTTCTCGTCTCATCTCTATAACTGAGGGGGGAAGGAATTCTGCAACGTTTGCCCCAACAACTTTTGGATGGGAGCTTCCCGACGAACCTTATGATGATTATTCGCCAAGAATAAATACAATATCTAATGGATTGGGTGCTACAGAAAGTCTTAGCTATGGAGAAGAATGCTGGCATCCTGTTGTAATTTCCAGGACAGAATCCATCCCAACGGAAAGTAAAACCACCAGTTATTACTATAGCGATTGTTTTTGTGATGCATACGATGAGTTGAGAGGTTTTCTCTATATAGAGGAAACTTCCAGCACGGGAATAGTGACTGAAAGATATTGGAAAAAAGATAAGAATCTTAGAGCTTATTTCCCATATAAAGTTGTAAAAAGGAATACCGATGAAGAAGCTATTCAAATAGATTACGATGAAACAGTTGTTGAGTCTGCAGGTGGGCGTGCATATCGTACATACGCAAAGGCTTATACTACTAATAAACCTTTTGACAATTTCATTGAAAGTTTTGACCATTGGTATTCCCCAGATTGGGAAGAAATACATAGCAGAGATGCTGTGTATGAATCATGGGGAGATATCATACCATGGGAAAGCCCGATTGATACTATCCGAATAAAAAAACTCCCCAGCAAGATAGGGCTTCTTAAAATGGGAGATTATTCGGGCGTAAATGGTGTTAAATACGAAACGACAACATACGAAAGGGATCCTTATACAGGTTTAGTTTTAAAAGAGACCAAGAAGAGGGGAACAGATGAAGAAGATCAAGTCATAGTTAGTACCGATGGATATTCCTATAATATATATGGTCAGGTGACCAGCCATTGGACCGTTGCTTACAATTCTACAGATACTCTTGTCACAACCTATCAGTATAACACAAAGGGACAACTTTACAAGGAATACAACCCTCTGGGGCAGTACAAGACATATTCTTACAACACTTATACGGGAGCATTGGCATCTATTGTTGAATTTGACGGTTCAACTACCTCTTACTCGTATGACAACATGCTACGTAAAACAGGATGTAGTGGTTCTTCTAAAGTTGTAACTACAACATGGAGTACGGCTAATTATGGTGGAAGCGTATATTCTGTCAAAGTTACCGAGACAGATAAGTCGCCTATCACCACCTATTATGATGCATGGAACAGAAAAGTTGCCGAATCCACGACTCTTGCTGCTACTTCTAGTAAGACCACATACACTGATTACCAATATTATCCAAATGGTAGTGTACACTACGTTTCATTTCCTCATCTGAAGAGTGAATCTGCAGGTGGTACTACCTACTACTATGATGATCCTGCCTATAGGCTGACAAAGACAGAAGATACAAATGGAAAAATAAGCACTTGGGAATATGATAACGCTGGTTTCCTATGTGTTACAAGTTGTGTAGATGGAATTACCACTAATACAACGTATTATAGACCTGACATGCTATTTCGTATAACAGCTGTCGATGATATGGATGGCGTAGAATTCTGCTATAATGAAGACAGTAATTATGAAAGCGTAATCAATTACTTTGGAGAACTTTACGTTAATTATGATTCCCATGATGATAATTTTGAACGCGACATATACGGAAGAGTCGTTCGGTCAATAGATAGAAACGGTGTAATAAAAGAGTACACTTATGATGTAAATGGTTATCCGTCTGAAACAAGAATTGGTAGTAGTTATGTAAGAACAAACTATGATAAGTTCGGTAGACTTATGAGAAAAATGTGGTATGAACCTGGTGAGGATTCCCTTACAGTAACTTACACGTATAATACAGATGTGAAAAAGAAACATCTCGTTGCTCAGGAACAAGGAAATAATTACACCTATACTTATACTTATAACAACTATGGTAAACTGACGGGGAAACACCACAGTGTTTCTGATGGAGCCCAGACACAGTATGCAAATATAGGTATTCAGTATAATTCAGACAAACAGATTAGTAAGAAAACCTGTACTTTTGGATTGGCTAGCAATAAAAATTTCGAGGAGGAATTCATTTACAAGAACGGCTGTCTTAATTCAGACTCTTTGAATCATCAACTTATAATGCGAGTCAATAGACAAGACAACTGGGGAAACGTAACACGTGAAACGACATCTCTTGCTTTTGGAGGGGCCAGTTGGACATTTGATGATTATGGGCACATGCTAACCATGAGTCATAGTAGGGTAGGAGACGAGACTTATGCATACGATATAGAGACTGGTAATATGATTGAAAAGGATAGTATTCCTTATACGTATGACGATATGAACCGTCTGATAGGATGGGGAGATTACACCTATAGCTATGACTTATCGGGTAATATTACCAGTCAACCTTTGATTGGTGATTTTACATACGATGCATATAAATTGAATGATATGGCAGAAGCATCAGGATTTCATGCCGATGACAGTCTGTCCATCAGTTATTACAAAGCCTTAGGCAGGCCCAAATGTATAAAGAATGAAAATTATAAAGCAGAATTCTCTTATGACGGCAACGGTAATCGTATCTTGATGAAGGTATACAAGAAAGTTTCTGGTCAATATATGCCTTATCTTACAAGATATTATCTGGGTGAAGAAGCAGAGGTAAATATTGACTCTCTTGGCAAGAGAAAAGGATACTACTATGCAGGGAATGACGCACAAACAGCGCCTGCTGTAATGGAAGTGCAGCCCGGTGGCAGCGCTTCAATCTGGAAAATAGTAAGGGATAATGTTGGAAGTGTTTTTGGTTATAATAGGAGTACTTTACACTATAAATTCTCATACAATCCCTGGGGCGTTAGGACTCAGTTAGATGATGTAACTGACTTCCAAATGCCTGGTGAGTCGCTTGGTGATTGCCCCTTCTACAGAACGTATAGAGGTTATGAGGATCTTTGGATGTTTGGTTTGCTGTTTGACAAGACACGTCTGTATAATCCATACCAGGGACGTTACCTTAGTCCAGAAACTGTGGTCAATACCGTAGACAGATGTTATAACCGCAACCCCTATATATTCTCAAAGAATAATCCATTCCGTGTTGTAAAGTAATCTCACATTCTTGATATGAAATGGGCTGGCCGAAGAAATATCGGTCAGCCTTTTTCTTGTTATAGTGGAACATGGGACGTTCTGTTGTCATATATTCAATGATATGATGGTTCCTGGATATTGTCAATATTCTTCTATAGCATTCCCCCTAAAAAGGGTTAGGAGGTTCTTTTGTTACTATTAAGGTCCGCAAATTTTTCTTTTAATGGTAACAATTGCAACTCTTAATACCTCGTTAATTGCCAGTTCTTTCCTTTATTTTGTTTTGTAAATATTTTTCCAAATATGAATCCCATAATCCCTAATCTCTAATCCCTAATCCAATTTTTCTTCCTAACGTGGGAGAAAAAATTCTCTAACTGGGGAGCAAGTTTTTTATGGTTATGCAAAAAAACATTCTTTATAAGCTGTTTCTGCATTTGTCAAGAATCTTCCTGTTTATCTCTTTTGTAGCAATGCTGCTTTTCGCTAAATTGGCTAAGATGTACCTCATTTGGTCTTCAGTTCCGATGGTTGTTGCTCTGAACAGACGGGAGGTCTATCGCCGAAACCTCCCATAAACCTCCCGTATACCTCCCCTTTTATCTCATTTTGTTGGACGGGAGGTTTCAATGAGGTCTACGGGAGGTCTGAAACAGAGACCTCCCGTCCTCTCTTCCCGATAACCATCGGTATTTAGCGCATGTCGAGGTACATGTAATAAACTTTGTATTATAAACCACATTTGAGGATGCTATTGAATACAAATGAGTGGGCTGAGCCCGAGAGACCGAAATGCCGGATCATGCAGATTGAGGATTTTTTGTAAGTTGATTCTTGTATAAAATCAAGTTGATTTTGAGCAAAAAGTAAGTTAAATAATCTTTTATTTAAGTTATTTTTTTCGTCTTTTATTAGGTGGGTAAAATAAGAAAGTAGTATATTTGGTGCGTAAAACCCAAAAACAAGAAAAAAAGACACACAAAAACAATGAAAAAGTTCCTTAGCATTGCGCTGTTTGCAGCGATTGGCAGTGCTTCATTTGCCAATACTACATCTGACGGGGATGTCCTGTTCAATCTGCTTAAGCAGGAAGTCAACTATTACTATTCCCACCTTTCTAAGGATTCGCTTCCTGTTAATCAGGTTACGTTGAATGCCTTGCAAGAAAAGGGTATCACCATCCATAGTGACATGGGATACGCCACTGTAAATGAGACAAACTGGCGCAGGTTATCTCCTACATTGCGGATTGGTAAGACTGAATCCTATCGGGGCAGGAGTGATTCTTACCATGGTAATCAGAATGATTTGCCTTTGACGAATGATACTACTGTTATTAAGGATGTTATCTGGAATGCCTTATGCGATAAATACAATGCAATGAAGAGTGACCTGAAATCATCCAAGGATGAGGAGGAAGAAGATACTGCCCAATGCACCATTACTATTGAACCCGAGAAATACTACGAGGCTCCGTTGCCTGAATATAAAATCGACAGGGAAAAGTGGACGGCTCTGCTGAACAGGGTTACCCAGATCCGGAAGGACAGCGTATATGCCACCTGTACAGCTAATTTCTCTTTTACGGACCAGAGAAAGTACATGGTGAAGTCTGATGGTACAGGTGTAGTCTGTAACAACAGGACCTTCTGGGTTTCGTTATCGGCATCGGTAAAAGACAAGAAGGAGATTGCCTGTCCGATGTTCAAGAACTTCTTTGCCTACGATGAATCAGACCTTCCTGATGAGAATACGCTCCGAGAGACAATGGAGGACCTTATAGAACGTGCCTATGCCCTGAGCAAGGCTCCTATGGCAGAAGCTTATAGCGGTCCTGTGCTTTTCTCGGGAGATGCCGGAGGCGTTTTCTTCCATGAGGTTCTGGGACACCGTTTGGAAAAGGACGACTCGGAATTCAAGCCTATGATGGGAAAGAATGTGTTGTCCTCAGACCTCAGCGTTATCTGCGACCCTACCCTTAAGGAGATGAATGGCACACCGCTTGACGGATACTACCAGTATGACGATGAAGGAACCAAGGCACAGCGGGTGGAATGTATAAAGGATGGTGTCATGATGAACTTCCTGCATGTTTTACCTCAGAAGAGTAAGGATGCACCCAGCAACGGTCACGGGCGTGCGGCATTCGGCAATAAACCTATACCCCGACAGTCTAACCTGCTGGTGGAGACCAGTCGTCCCTGCACAGAGGAGCAACTGCGTGAGATGTTTAAACAGCAACTGAAAGAAGACAAGAAAGAATACGGTTATTATATCCGCACCGTCAGCAACGGGTGGACCACCACCAGTAAAAACACCAACAGAGTGTCATCTTTTAATGTGGTACCTGTTGAGACTTACAAAATATATGCTGACGGCAGACCCGATTCTCTGGTACGCGGTGTTTCCTTCATTGGTACTCCGCTAACGGCCTTCAGCAATATCAAGGCAGCCGGTGGTAAGATTGAAACATCGAATGGCAGATGCGGAGCACCATCTGGATGGGTACCCGTCTCCATTACTGCGCCCATGATTTATGTCTCACAGATGGAGACGCAGTGTATCAAGAATGAAGGGAAGAAACCTCGTGTTCTGCCAAGACCTACGCTCATAACGAAAGAGCAGCAGAACGGAATGCCTACGGATTCTGTTATCTTCCGTGCTCTGGAGGATGAGATGAGCCGCAATATGGACAGCCTGAAGCAGAAGGATGGAACAAAGCCTTATTTTCTGGACTACAAGATTCACCGTACAGCCTCGGCTCATGTAAGATCTTCATTGGGCGCCTGTGAGGTTTACACCAAGGATGACGTCAAGAACAATGGTAATGTTAGGATTGTTGTGGGCGATGCAATGAAAAGTTGTCAGACAAGTGAGGGAATAGGAGATTTGCCAGACGAAATCAGTTATAATCATTTGCGCAACAGATTGTGGAGCTGCACAGCTTACGTGTTTAATAGGGCATATAATGACTATAAGTCGAGAACGACGTGGAGGGCTCAGGAGTTCCTGAACGACAGTATCCCCGAGTGGCCTAAGATGCCTGGTGGCAATTTCGTCGAAGAATCTGCGCTGAGCAACTATCAGAAGGACACAGAGACCCTGAAGCAGTTGGTTGACACACTTTCTACCGTATTCAAGGATTATCCTGAGTTGAGCGACACACGTATTTCCGGACGACTTGATTATGAGGATGTATATCGTCTGACAAGTGACGGTCTGCGTTTGCGTACGCCCATAAAGAATGTCCGCATCTATGGAAATGCCAGCTATATTACTCCTGACGGTAAAGCCTTTAGTGAAAGACCTCAGATTGAGTACTGCGATGTGGATGACCTGCCGCCAACTGATTCTCTGATAGCGTGGATAAGAGGAATCGCGTCTGATATGGTCAATAAAGAGAATGTACAGTTATTGGAAGATGACGAGTACAGAGGTCCTGTTTTGTACGAAGATAATATGGCAGAGTCTGCACTCTCTGGTATTTACAGCAATTTAACTTGCGATTTGAATTTCAGAAGCAGGAAGTACGATAGTTCATATAAACAACTTGGCAAGCAGGTGGTAAGTAAGGATATCTCTGTATGGCAACTGGGGAACGACTCCGTTTATAATGGCCATCGTTTCTTCGAATATCGCAAATATGATGCCGACGGCATACGTCCTGAAACCGTTGAGCTGATTCGGAAGGGAATCTTGATGAACCAACTTGCTGGCAGAATCCCATCCCCCAAGACTTTAAAGTCGACAGGAAATGAGTGGATGAGTGCCTGGCAAGAATATGGTAATAGGAAAGGTGGTGTACTCCGCATATCATTTGATAATGCAATGAGTAGGGATAAACTGGTAAAGAAACTTATCTCAATGGCCAAGGCAATGCATCAGGAATATGCCTACATTTGGGGATACGAAGGGTTGAAACGTATAGATGTTAAAACGGGTAAGCTGGAAAACATTATTTCGTGTTCCATCTATACACCATCTAAATTAAATCTGTTGGGTGATATCTGGGCCTCCAAGGAGGTAACTGTTGATTGGCACTCATCTGTCATTCACCCAAAATCCGTACTTTTCCCGTCGGTAGAGCTGAGAGTGGGTACTGTAAAACCAAGGGAATGTAAAAGATTTGTGGAACTAAGGCATTGATTACTCCCCTGCGGGGAAGATTTTCAATAGACGCTGGTATTCCTTTTGCGTAATCTGGATTACCGTGCCGTGACGAGGGGTGAAATGGCCCTTCGTTTCGGTATTCTGCACAAAGGTGAAGTTCATCAGGTCGTTGCTCTTGGTGAACTGGTAGTGTCCGTTGCGGTAGCAGTCGTACATCAGGCACCAGCCGCCGCCAATGAGAGGGAAGACCCCGGCACCTTCCACATCGTCCTTTGTGGTTTCGCAGAATCCATCGTGCAGCGTCCATGTTTCTGGGTGGTGTAAATCGCGGAAGGTGTATTGGCGGATACCCTTGTGACTGCCATCGGCCTCGGTCTTGAAGAAGAGATGGTAAAGGCCATCCTTGTCCTGAACGATATCCGTATCGATGGAAGGAGCGTGAAAGTCGAACAATACCTGAGGCTCGCCTTCCAATCCGCTGAAATCATCATTGGCATAGCACCAATAGACACGGTCATAGGAGATGGAACCGTCGTCTGTCAGCAACGAGAAGTAAACCATATACTTGCCAGCAGCCTTGTCGTAAATGGTCTGCGGCGCCCAGACGCGGGTTACGTGGGCAAAATTGGTTCCGCTGAAGCGCTCGGGGAAGTGTACGGTGTGATGTTGCCAGTGAATCATATCACGGGAACGCATGAGCACCATGCCGCGGTTGCTGGCCCAACCAAGGGATGAGCGCATATCGGTAACTACCATACGGAACCATCCGTCCTTGCAACGAAGGATATGCGGGTCTCGGACTCCCTTTGCCAAAGCTATGCTGTCGCTTCCCACAATGGGTTTGCCGCCATTCAGCGGGGTGTAGTTAAAGCCATCGTCGCTGACAGCATAGCATATCTGCTCCTGCTCTGGCGCATTACCTGTGAAGTAGGCAAAAAGGTAGTGGGACATTTTCTTGGCCGAACAAGGTAGGACGGCAAGAAAGAGGAGGACTCCCCAGACCCCCTTTTGGGGGAGGGAAGGAAGATAAAAATTAAAAGAGAAAAGATAAAAGTGAAGAGTCATATAATGTTTATCGTTTTTTCGGAGTATTCCGATTACTCCGATTTGTTTTATGAACTATGCACTGTGAATTGCATTACTCCGCTGGCGGGACGTCCTGCTAAGAGTTCCTGGCGCATGAAATCCATGTAGGGTGCTACGTGCTGGAAGAATATCTTGTAGCCGGCACAGAGGTAGTTGAGGCCCGGTTCGCCATCAGCAGTATGTAGGAAACGCAGACGGGGACACTCACCATGACAGGCTTTCAGCCATTCGCATTCGCGACACTGGCGGGGTAGGGAATCCTTCTTGAGTTGGCTAAAGGCTGTCTGCTTCTCGCCATACACCATCTGCGGTAGTCCGTCGGTAAGGATATTACCCAAGCGGTATTGGGGGAAGACAAAGTGGTCGCAACTGTACACATCACCGTTATGCTCCATCACTACGGCATGGCCACATTCCTCGGCATAGACGCAGATGCCTGGCGCTACACCCATCCAGCCGGCAAGGGTAGCATCGAAGACTTGCACAAAGTTCTCTCCCACATCGTGCCTGACCCATTCGTCGAAGATGGTACAGAGGAACTTTCCCCATTCAGCCGGCTTAACACTATAGGGGGCAAGGGGGCAATCTTCATCGAACAGCTGCGCCAGATGACGCCCATCTGTATGCTGGCGGATTCTTTCCACCACAGGGCTCAACTGCAGGAACTGGCAATGCAGTTCGTCGCGGAAGAAGCGGTAGAACTCCAGCGGCTTCCCCACATTGGCATGATTGACCGTAGCCATAGCATTCCATTCCACTCCATATTCCTGCAGCATGTGTATGGCATCCATCACCCGCTGCCAGGTACCTTCACCCTTGGCATCAAGGCGGTAGGCGTCGTGCATCTCTTGTGTTCCGTCTATGCTGATGCCTACGAGCCAACCTTCATCATGCAGGAACTGGCACCATTCGGGGGTGAGCAGTGTTCCGTTGGTCTGTATACTGTTGCTGATGTGCCGTCCCCTGCCATAATATTGCTGATAGCGGACAGCCTGCTTGTAGAAACTCAGGGGGCGCAGCATAGGTTCGCCACCGTGCCAGGTAAAGAGCACCTCGGGCGTCTGCTGCAGTTGTATGTAGTCGCGAACGTAGGCCTCAAGGAGGCTATCGCTCATGTTCCAACTCTTTGAATTTTGAATTTTGAATTTTGATTTTGTCAGGTGCTGCTTCTCAAGGTAATAACAATATTGGCACCTGAGGTTGCAGAGCGGTCCTGCAGCCTTTGCCATAACGTAAAGTGGACGGGCGTAGGGGTATATCATTGGGTTAGCGGTTAAAGGTTAGCGTAATGTTCAATGTTCAATGCTCAACGCCGAAGGGGTCGCGAGCCAGCGGCGAGAACGAAGTGGCAATGTTCAATGAATTAAAGTAAGTTCTTTGAAAGATAGCGGACAGGGTACCAAACGGCAGCCCAACCTACTAAGAGGACTGTTACGAAGATAAGTACCAAGTCCCATGGGTGAACGCTGACGGGATAGGCCTCTACGATGAAGCTGCCTTCGCTCTCGCCCATGGTGATGAAGCCGTACTGCTGCTGGAGCCAACAAAGGAGAAGACCTAAGAGAAGACCTACAACAGCACCTGCCAGACTGATCATACGACCCTCGAACATGAAGATATGGCATATCTGCCTGTCGGTAGCACCCATACTGCGGAGGGTCTGCACATCATGTTTCTTCTCGATCATCAGCATGGAAAGGGAGCCTATGATATTGAAGCAGGCTACCAGTAGGATGAAGGTAAGGAACAGATAGGAGATGAGCTTCTCTATGCGCATGATGCGGAAGACATCGTCCTGCTGCTCGTAGCGGTCCTGAACGGAGAATTTCTCGCCCAGCAGTGCTTTAATCTCTTTCTTGGCTTGGGATAGGGAAGTGCCTTTCTTCAACTTGACCTCGGCGGAGGAGATGCGTCCCTGATAGTCGAACAGCCTCTGGGCAAATCCCAGACTGGTGATGATGTAGTTGGCATCGTATTTACTTTGCTGCACCTGAAAGACCACCCCCGGACTTTGCAGCTCCTGATGATTGAAAGAACTGAGCGGGTTGGCCATGTTCACGCGTTCACCCCGCTTGGGTGCATAGACCTGAAGGGGTTCCGTGAAGTCGATGTTGAGATTCATCTTGGCTGCCAACTGCAAGCCTACCACACCGTATTCCAGGACATCGGCATGAAGGCCAAAGGAGCCTTCGCCATAGAGGATATCCTCGATATGTGTCTGTTTGCCGAAGTTATCTGCCACGCCCATGATGGTTACCACATGCTGCTGTCCGTTCAGTACCACCATGGCCTGTCCCTCCAGAACGGGGGTATAGACGGCAACGCAGTCCAGTTTCTTCACTTGTTGCAGTCGGGCATCATTGGCCTGAATGGTGCTTCCTTCGGTAAGGGTGATGCGCAATTGGGGGTCGAAGGCTGTGAAGAGGCTGGCCACCAAATCGTGAAAGCCGTTGAAGACACTGAGGGTACATACCAGTGCCATTGTAGCCACAGCAACACCTACCACAGAGATGCCGCTGATGATGTTAATGGCATTGTGGCTCTTCTTGCTGAAAATGTATCTTCTTGCTATGAAGAAAGGGAAGTTCACTTCTTCAGCAGGTCATCGATATGTTCAACATAATCCAGTGAGTCGTCTCTGAAGAATTTCAACTCGGGGATGATACGCAGTTGCTTTCCTACACGCGTTCCCAGTTCGTAGCGCACCTGTTTCTGGTTGTTGTTGATGTTCTGAATAATCTCCTCGGCCTTCTCGCTGGGGAATACACTCAGGTAAGCGCGGCAGATACTGAGGTCGGGACTGATGCGACAAGCGCTTACACTTACCAAAACACCTCGCATAGCACTGGTTTGCTTCTGGAAGATGTCGCTCAACTCCTTCTGGATGAGCCTTGAAATCTTATTTTGTCTTGTTGTTTCCATACTTATTCTTCATTTTGAAACATGGGATCCCATGCAGGCAGGCGAACGGGTTTCTGCTTCAGCAGGTCCAGAAGCTGCTGGCTGCAGTACTTACGGTTCACTACCACACGGAACATATACTCGTTGAACCACTCATCGGTCATCACCAGATAACCACGCATGCCGGAGTCAGAACCCCAGCTGTTCTCTACCTTCCACTTGCGGGCCTTGCCGTTCTCGTCCAGATCCACAGCCATCAGCGTCATGGCATGGGTGCTGCCGCTGTCGAAAGTCTGGATACGCTGCTTCTTGTTCATGCCGAAGGTGGTGCCCAGCAGGTCGCCATAGGAGTAGTTCTTGACGTCCAGATAACCTACGGAACGGTCCAGGAACTTGCCCACATCACAACTGAAATACATCTGGCAGCTGTCCTTCAGGCTGGCAATGGCAGGAGCCTTCAGGTCCTCGATGTCCAGATTCAGATACAGCCAGTTGTGACCATCATAGAGGTGGCGGTCATAGTCAATCTCATAAACTTTGTTATAGGGACGGCTGGGGTCGTTCATCAGCATCACATAGTCGGCGTTCAGGTCCTCGCTGCCGCTGCAAACCTCCTTGTAGAACTGCTGGGGAGTGTAGGTCTTGGCTTCTGAAATCATCTTGCCGTCCTTCTTGGGTGCCCAGGTGAACTCCTTGGGAGGCTGTCCGTAAGCCATTACCAGCATGCGGTAAACGGTTTTCAGCTGGTCAACCTTCATGGCCTGCAGTGCCTTCTCGTTGGCACCGGCAGCACTCTTCTCGCGCAGCTGGATGCCAAACTCACGCAACTTACGCTTCAGGTGACCGCAGAACTCGCTGGTGCTGTTGCTGACAAAGGTCTCTGGCATCACGTCCTGAGGTACCAGACCGTATTTGGTAACCAGGTCGGCAACACCGGTATAGGTGCCGCCATCAGAGAGGGGATGCTGGAAGAGCCAACGTACCATCTGGTCGTCCAGGTCCTTCTGGCGGGTATCAATAATGCCCTGCAGGAACAGGTTGCTCTTCTCCAGCTGGTCGTAGAAGAACAGATATACCTGACTGAAGAAGAAATCCTTCACGCCCAGGTTCTTCATGGCGCGGTTACGCAGCACATTGGTACCCGTGAAGAGCCAGCAGCGGCCGCTGCTTTTCTGGTCGCTGATGCCGGTGTTCTTCACCTCGACATTAAAGTAAGTATCCTTGGCCTGCGTGTTGTCCAGATTCACCGCCAGCTTCTGAATGCTGACGTTGCTGATGGCATTGCGCAGCGCCTTATCGGTGGGAGTAGCGTTGTAACTTCCCTGCAAAGTATTCAATACATCGGGTGTGATGCCCGTTTGTGCCTGACAGATGCCGCTTGCGGCAAGTATCAGGGCACAGAAAATGCTTTTTTTCATCTTTTGATTGAAATTTACCTTTATTATTTGCGCAAAAGTACGTTTATTTCGTTAACTTTGCAAATAAATGAGGTAGATTTCTTTGCTACCCGATGTACATTTGAATATAAGCTAATGAGAAAAAGTAATTACGACAAGTTTCCCTCCACCCATACCGATGGTATGGCCATTGTGGGATGGGAGAAGATAACCACCATCCTCAACGATCAGTGGAGCAGCTGTCCTGTGTGGGCCGTTGACCTCTACACCGGAACATACGAAGAAGATTTCCTTCAGGCCTTTCAAGGGTTAGACCGAACCATTATAGATACCCGTTCCCTGATGCGCCCCGAAAATGATTTGCTGCAGTTGACGGAGCGGTTCATCACGGACGATGTACTCTTTGGGTACCTTTCCAACATCAAACTTTCTGAATACTTCGACCCCGATAAGGTGGAGAGTCTGAAGGCCCGCATTACCCAGGGAGAGCCTCTGATAGTGATAGGAACGGGCGCTGCCTGCTTTGTCCCCGAGGACGCCCCCGTGGCTTATGCCGACATGGCCCGCTGGGAGATTCAGCAGCGATTCCGCCGGCACGAGGTCAAGGCATTGGGTATTGATAATAGTCAGGAGGAGCCTTCGCGACAGTATAAACGCGGGTATTTCAACGATTGGAATATCGTAGACCGATATAAGGACGAGCTGATGCAGTCGGGCCGTATCCAGTACTGGATTGACAGCAACAACCGCCAGGAACCTAAGATGATTAGCGATCAGCAGTTCCGTCAAGGCATGGAGCGCACGGTTCGCAAGCCCTTCCGCGTAGTGCCCTTCTTCGATCCCGCTCCCTGGGGCGGTCAATGGATGAAGGAGGTCTGCGACCTGCCTCGCGAGGAGCAAAACTACGGTTGGTGCTTCGACTGCGTACCCGAGGAGAACAGCCTCTATCTGAATCTGGATGGTGTGCTGGTAGAGTTTCCTTCGCAGGACTTGGTACTTATGTTCAGCCGCAATCTGCTTGGCGAACAGGTATGGGCTCGCTTTGGAAAGAGTTTCCCCATCCGTTTCGACTTCCTGGATACCATGGGAGGCGGCAATCTGAGCCTGCAGGTGCATCCCACCAACGAGTTTGCCCAGCGCGAGTTCGGCCTGCCTTATACACAGGATGAAAGCTATTACCTGCTGGATGCCGGAGATGATGCTGTGGTATATCTGGGCCTGAAGGAGGATATAGACGAGAGGCAGATGATAAAAGACCTCAGGGCTGCCCAGAGAGGTGAAATTAGCTTCGATGCCGAGAAATATGTGAATAAGATTCCTGCCAAGAAGCACGATCATTACCTCATCCCCGCAGGTACCATCCATTGCTCGGGTGCCAACAGTATGGTGCTGGAAATCAGCAGTACCCCCAACATCTTCACCTTCAAGCTATGGGACTGGAACCGTTTGGGACTGGACGGCAAGCCGCGCCCTATCAATGTTGAACGTGGCAAGCAAGTCATCCAGTGGAACCGTACAACGGAGTGGGTGAACAAGAACATCCGCAACCACTTTGAAGTACTCTCTCAGGAAGACGGCATTATGGAGGAACGCACCGGTCTGCACCCCAATGAATTCATCGAAACCCGCCGTCATACCTTTACCAAGGCAGTGGAGCACAATACCAACGGCGGCGTGAATGTGCTGAACCTGGTGGATGGCTATGAGGCAGTGGTGGAGAGTCCGGAAGGCAAGTTTGAACCTTTTACGGTTCATTATGCCGAGACCTTCATCATCCCCGCCTGCGTGGGACGCTACACCATCACGCCCCTGGGCGGCGAGGAGTGTAAGACCATCAAGGCGTATGTCAGACTTTAGACAACAATCAATAAATATACTACTATGAACAAGACAGACAAAAAAATCGTTTTGACGCTTGATGCAGGCGGAACAAACTTTGTGTTTTCAGCTATTTGTGATAACGAGGAGATTGTAGAGCCCGTTCGTCTGAAAGCTGTAACTACTGACACCGAGGGCTGTTTGGCAACCTTGGTGCAGGGTTTCACAACCGTTAAGGAGAAACTGGAGGTAGAGCCCGTTGCCATCAGCTTTGCCTTCCCTGGTCCTGCCGACTATGAGCACGGTGTAATAGGTGACCTGCCCAACTTCCCCTCCTTCCGTGGCGGTGTGGCACTGGGTCCCTATTTGGAAAGTGTTTTCGGCATTCCCGTTTACGTGAATAACGATGGCAACCTATTTGCCTATGGTGAAGCATTGGCAGGTGCCCTTCCCCGTGTGAATAAGGCATTGGAGGAGGCTGGCTGCAAGCGTCGTTACAAGAATATGATAGGTATCACGCTGGGTACCGGTTTCGGTTGCGGTGTGGTAATAGACAAAGTACTGCTGACCGGTGATAATGGTTGTGGCGGTGATGTATGGTGTATGCGCAACGGCATGTATCCCTTTGTGATTGCCGAGGAGAGTGTCAGCATCCGTGCTGTTCGCCGTGTATATGCCGAGATGTCACACGAGCCTGTTGGTGACCTTACCCCCAAAGACATTGGCGACATTGCCAACGGCACCCGTCCCGGTAATATGAAGGCAGCTCAGGAGAGCTTCCGTCAGTTGGGTCAGGTAACGGCAGCAGCTTTGGTAAACGTGCTGAACATAGTGGACGGCATTGTGGTAATAGGCGGTGGTCTGTCACATAATGCCAAGTGGATTCTGCCCGGTCTGATGGAGGAATTTGCCCGTCCCGCAGGAACATTTACTGGTAATCTCCTGCCCACGCTCCAGTCCGAGGTCTACAACTTTGAAGATCCTGAGCAGCGTTCTGCCTTCCTGGAGGATAAGGATATTTATGTCAATGTACCTCATACAGATCAGCAGGTGCTCTACTGTGCACAGCGTAAGGTAGCAGTCTGCATTTCAGAGTTGGGAGCCAGCAAGGCCATCAACCTGGGTGCCTACAACTTTGCACTGAACCAACTTGAAAAGTGAAGAGCGAAGAATGAAGAGTGAAGAATTTGCTGCCGCTGTGTTCACTAACTACTAACCGCTAACCCCTTCTCCTCCCTTCCCTTTGGGAGGGGTGGGGGTAGGCTTCTAACCACTCATTATTTAACAACCCAATGAAAAATTTATTCAAGTATTCTTTCCTCCCCTCGGGGAGGGTTAGGGTAGGGGTCATCCTTGCCCTTGCCATCAGTGCTTTGGTAAGTTGTGACCCCTGGGATACAATCCCTCAGTCATATACCCGATATGTAGAACCTCGTATAGGTACGGCCCATTGTCGTTACTTCCATTTCGCCCCTGGCGCAATGCCATTCGGTATGGCCAAGCCCGGGCCCAGTACCAACGGTCACCTGGGCAACAAGGACGGCTGGGAAGCAACGGGTTATGATTATCGCGACGGCTCCATAGAGGGCTTCCCCTGTACCCACGAATTCCAGGTGGGCGG
>Ga0265298_10002614_pt1 | contig 24754 bp, 20 predicted proteins | sample AusTroGonzalo_MG_3_FD_193486 | JGI IMG/M metagenome (GOLD analysis project Ga0265298, IMG submission 193486) | Bovine rumen microbial communities from tropical cattle in Woodstock, Queensland, Australia - Gonzalo_01 | ecosystem: Host-associated > Mammals > Digestive system > Stomach > Rumen ...
CGTGTCAGGTCGAGGCCAATACCCGTACCAAGGTTTCGTTCGTCAATGCTGACAGGTGCCTGATAGAAGCGCTGGAATACCTGATCCAGCTTGTCGGCAGGAATGCCAGGACCACTGTCGCGGATGGCGATGGTAACCTGTTTTGCATCGTGGGTGAGACGCATGATGATTTGTCCACCGACAGGCGTGAACTTGAAGGCATTGGAGAGAAGGTTGACAATAATCTTGTCGAAATTATCACGGTCAATCCATACGGGCAACTCCTGTGTGTCGCGCTCGTAGAGGAATTTCACGTTCTTTGATTTGGCCTGCTGGGTAAACAATGTGTAGATGTCGCCGATGAAGCTGATCAGCTCGGTTTCGCACATGTGCATCTGCATCTGACCCTTGTCAATCTTTCGGAGGTCCATCATCTGGTTGATGAGGCCAAGAATACGCTCGGCATTACGACGGATCGTTTCGTAGATGCTACGACGGTGGGGGTCATCGTCCTGCTTGATAAGTGACAGCAGAGGCGTGACGATAAGCGTCATAGGCGTTCGTATCTCATGCGAGATGTTCATAAAGAACTTGAGCTTGGTATCGGCCATCTCCTCGGCATGGATATGCTCCTGAAGACGCAGACGGTCCTGCTCCTTATGCTGATGCTGGCGACGGTAGTAGAGGAAACCGCCCAAGAGTGCCAGCACATAGACGGCATAGGCAAAGGGCGTGCGGTACCATGGCGCATGGATTACCACGCGGAAGCAACGCTCGGGAGTGCTGATGCCGTTCTGCTCGGCCACCACACAGAAATCATAGTCGCCAGGACGCAGATGGCTAAGGGTTATCTCGTTGACGCCAGGTTGCATGCGAACCCATTCCTCACTATTGATGCGATAGCGGTAGACGATATGCTCCGGGTTGTCGTAGGACAGCGTAGATAGTTGGATAGCGAAGGTGTTGTCGCTGGGGCTGAGCACAAAACGGTCGGCAGCGATAACGGTGGTGTCGACGACATGCCAGAAACCTGACATGGTGCCGGGAGTGACGGGCTCGCCATTGACGGTGAAGCCTGTCAACTTGACTTCAGCTTTCCAGCTGCTCTGACGGATTTCTGAGGGGTTGAACCACGTGACACCCGCCAAACCGCCAAATACCATACGTCCGTCAGGCATAACCCACGAGGCACCGTCGCTAAACTCGTTACCCTGCAGACCGTTGTCGGCATAATAGTCATCGGTCTTGCTCGTCTTGGGATTCATGCGGAACAGACCGTGGTCGGTAGATATCCAGAGGTTGCCCTGCTTGTCGGGCTCGATACCGCTGATGCCATTATCGGTCAGTCCGGCTACAAAGACACGATTCGCCTTGCGGCCCGTCTTCATATTGTAACATTCAAGACCATTGTTGGTACCTACATAAAGGTCGCCGTTGAACTCGCGCAGCACGCGTACGGGGGTACCGTAGTTCAGACAGTTAACACCGAATGTGGATAACCAGCTGTCCTTGGCGATGTCGAGCACGCAAACACCCATAGTGCTGCCTACATAGATGCGCTTGCCGTCGGGCGAAATGGAAATCTTGGAAATGTAATCATTGGTGATGCTGTTCACCTTACGGTTAGAAGAAGCCTTCTCAGTCTCCACATACTGCTTGATTTCGTTGGACTCAGGGTTGAAGCGCAACAGACCATTACCCATCGTACCGAGCCACAGATTGCCCTGAGGGTCACAAGCCATGCTGAACACGCTGACGTTAGTTCCCTGAGGCAGAGGGTAGGGATGATAGCTCATGGACTTCTGGTCAATCCAGCCAAAACCTTCCTTATAACTTCCCACCCAGATGCGCTGCTGGGCATCTTCGCAGATGGAAAGGACGGTGGCAGGGAACTTGTCCTTGAAATGCTTGATAGGCTGGTAGTTCGCGTTCTGACAGTAGAGACCATCCTTGTCAGTGCCTATCCAGTGGTTACCGTTCGTGCTACCCATAACACTGGTCACACAAGCGGTGCCAATGTTGTTCTGGGTGCCCAACTTGTAACCCATATAGCCAAAACCCATGGTCTTGCCCGGGTGCATGTAGATACCTTTCTGGAGCAGACCCAGCCATACGTTGCTGTTCTCATCCTCGTAGATGCTGTAAACCTTGGCGGTACTGAGGTCAACTTCACGGCTATAGTAGGGGTTGTCAAGATAATCGCCATTATCAGGATTATAGATGCCTAAGCCCAAGCCATCGTAGCCTATCATAATGTGGCCGCGGCGATTGGGGTAGACGGTAGATACATGTTTGGTACCAGTGGCATCAATATGGCGCGGCGTGTCGCCATCAAGAAGAAAGATGCCAGCATGAGCGGTGGCTATGAAGATGCGCCCCTTGCGGTCCTGACAGATGTCGCGTACCATACCTGCTTCCTGCTCTGACTGGAAATAGCCCTTGACGGTATTTCCGTCATAGCATAGCAGGCCCGCGTTCTCAGTCACCAGCCACAGACGCTGTTTGTTGTCCTCCATCATGCGGAGAATAGACAGCACATTGGATAATTTTCCGCCTACGGGACGGGCCTCGTTTTTGTTGTTAAGGCGTAGCAAGCCTAAGCCCGACGTACCGATGAGGATTTCGCCGTTCTGACGTTCAAGCAGGCAGGTAACATAAGGTGGTTGGGTATTTCCGTCAAGATTATAGGTGGTAATGTTGCGGAAACGATAGCCGTCGTAGGTCTGCAAGGCACCATACATACCTATATAGTAAAGACCATGACTGTCCTGCATCATGCAGTTTACGTAGTTGCTTGCCAAACCGTTCTTCTGTCGTGAGTCATGTTTGAAAATACGGAACTGATAACCGTCATAGCGATTCAAACCATTACGGGTAGCCACCCAGATAAAACCATCGCGATCTTGGAATACCTGTGTCGTGAAACTACTCGACATCTGCTTGTCGGCATCAAACGACTTACCCATCTGGGCATGTGTGCTCAGGAAAATAAAAGTAAGGAAAAATAACAGCGCAAAACGTCTGTCCTTAGTCCCGTGTGCAAGAACTGTATGTTTCATGTCTTGTAATATCAATGTTAGTAGTTTTGATTAGAAAACCTCGGCAAAGATAAGCAATTCTTTACAATACACCAAAAAAAATCTGAACTTTACGTCATGTAACATGCCTTAATGTTACAAAACGTAAAGTCCAGTTTGCAAAATCGGGGGTATAAAACTTATTTCTCCGTTACGCTGTAGTCGAAACTATCGACATCAACATAGCCGCCAGCTTTCTTGGTAGCATAGTTGAAAATGGCGAACTTTGAACCCATGAAGAAACGGCGATAGTCGAAAATCATGCGGTAGTTCTTGGTGCCAATCTGTGTCCACTGCTCACCATCAAGGCTGTAGTAGAAGTTGGCGGCATCGTTGTGGCGGGGCTGGAAATCGCCGTCCAGACGTAGCCATATCTTGTTTTGCTTTAACTCAACACTTTCTATCACCTTCTCGTCAAGATTGGTGACAGCCTTCGTGCGGTCGTCAAGCTGTACCTTCTGCTCGCTCATTTCAAGCGTCAGTTTCTTACCCTTCTTCTTGATGGTCAGTACACCCGAATCGCCATTGAATGCGGCAAGACCTGCACAGTCGCCATCCTTCATCTTCGTCAGGTCCATCACGATGGAACCACTGCATGTAGGACCTTCCATGCGCTGTGTCAGTGTGTTGGGTGCCAGATACAGATTTTCCACCACTCTGTTGGTCTTCAGACGCAGGAAACCTGGGCGTTCTGTCAGACTCCATGCGTTGTCAATGGGATTATGATTCCATTGCCAGTGGAGGCCTAACTTCGACGAAGAGAAGTCATCGGCACAAACAATATGAGTCTCGGGCTGTCCGCTCTTATAGACACGCATCACATCGGGCACTTTGCCATTCTCGTCGCCCAACTGTGGCCAACCGTCAATCCAGCGGACGGGTGACAGTGTGAGCACACGACCTACACCGCCACGATCCTGGAACATGACGCCGTACCAGTCGCCTTCCTCTGTATCGACAATGGTACCCTGTGCCAAGTAAGAGAAACCACCGAAGTCGCTCTCCAGAATGGTATTCTTCTCCCACGTACCCTTCAAGTCCTTTGTACGATAGCATACCTCGCGACGATGACGGCCAGGTGCATAGACATGACTGATAAGCAGAGCGTAATAAGTGCCGTTATGCTTGATGACTCGTGTGCCCTCAAGGAGACCACGCTCGTCAGCCTCGCGCTGGAAATAATGACGATGACTGCCTTCGACAACACCTTTCAAATCGCGTGTCAACTGACACATTTCGCCAGTGCCGAAGAAAACGTAAGGCGTGCCGTCGTCATCGAAGAATAGGGTAGCATCGTGGAAGTGGCGCAGACGCGAGTGGATGGTCCATGGACCTTCAGCCTTTTCGGCAGTAAAGATATAAGTATCGCCCATGGCACCTGCTTCATTGGGTGCCAGCAGTGCCCAGAATTTACCATCGTGATATTTCAACGAGGTAGCCCACTGACCGCGTCCGTAGACGGTACCTTCCTGAAAATCATACTTGGGTGAGTCAGTCAACTTGTCAAAGACGTAGCTTACTGTTTTCCAGTTCAGGAAGTCTTTGGAACTCATAATAGGGGCGCCTGGCATCAAGTGCATGGTGGTCGTTACCAAATAAAAGGTATCGCCCACGCGTATAATGTCGGGATCGGGCACATCAGCCCAAAGCATCGGGTTCTTTACAAAGCCATCAGTGCTGCTGGAACGCTTTCCAGCAGCCTCTGTGGTTACAAAACAAACTACTAATGATAATATTACTAAAACAAATCTATTTCGCATTTGGTTGAAAGTTTTAGTTTTCTGGTGCAAAGGTAGTGCAAAAAATTGATATGGGCATTATCGCAAGTGTCACAAACTTTTTTATTTGTATCATTATGCATTTTTTGCCGTTTTTTTGTTCGTTTTTACACGTTTTCCACCAGAAAATGAGTTATAATTTTATTTCGAAAGATGACATTGGAAGGCCTGAGAGGCTACGAACATTTGCACGAATGGGATTGTCTTTCCATGCGTAACGTACTTTTTTTGGTGCAGTTATAGCTTTACGAAGTATAATTTCGGTAGGTTTGTTTGCCACGACTACAGCTTCTGTTTTGACAAAACGTCCGTCAGCACCAGCCAGTTCAAAGTCAAAGAGAGTTCCAGCCTGTACAGGTTGGTCGAGAGTAAGCACCACATTGATATTTTGTACTTCGGTGGAAATAACCTCAGGTGACAATTTTACCTTATTGTTATATATAAGGCGGTCGAAACAGAGACCGATTCGTTCAGCCACTTCTTTCTTGCGCAAAGGATGAATGTCAACCGTCTCGCCTAAATCATTAATGACGGCCAGTTCGGCAAGGGCGTCATTTTTGGCTGCAAGGCGCTGAGCCTCGCGCAGACTTGCCCATCCGCTATAGTTTACAGGGGTGTCCTGAGGATCGATGGGCTTTGGATTACCTGTCTGTTGTCGTCCGTCGTAATTGGCTAACTGTACGATGCAGAAAGGCAACTGTTCCTGCCAACGGTCGCGCCAACAGCCCATCAGTTTCTTCAGATAATCGGCGTATGGGGTAGGGTTGCCCGTATTCGATTCGCCCTGATACCATACAACACCATTGATGGCGTATGGCGCTAAGGGATAAAGCACAGCATTGTAAAGCGTGGTGGGTTGGTTTTGCATTGACACGTCGCCACTGGGACAGCTAGGCATCTCGGCACCAACATGCATCTTCCACGTCTTACCAAGGGGAACAACATCCTTCGGCATGGGATTCTGCGAGAAACGATCGTCGCCGAAAGCTATCAGATAAGGTTTTTCAGGAATAAAATGCGCAGCACCGTATTTGTTGATGAAACGTATGGCAATAACGTTGTCGCCCTCACGGAGCAATCCTTCAGGGATATCGTAGCGACGTGGGGGGTATTGGTAGTAGGTATGGCCAATCTCCTTGCCGTTCAGATAGGTGACATCCTGGTCGAAGAGTGTACCCAGCAGGAGACGGGCTGGTTTACCCGCGCGTTCCTTATTTATATTAATATGTTGACGGAGCCAGACAGAACCTGTGCCGCGCCAGTTCCAGTTGTTCTGGTCAATGGTCTTCCATTTGCCATCCTGCCAGTCGGGCTGAGAATAGGATTGAACTTTATCGGCCTTGTTCAGCAGTTCGTCCCACCGTTTGTTTGCCTCGTTGTTAGCCTGCATCTGAGCTCGCACATAGTTGTCGTTCTGGTAGAACGCAAGCTTAGTTAGCAGCGCGGGGTAGTCCTTCTTCAACGAGTCGGCGCTGATCCATGCCTCAATGGGTGTACCACCCCAACTATTGACGATAATGCCCTGGGCTACCTTGTTCTTTTCCCACATGCGCTTGCCAAGGAAGGAACCTACAGCCGAAAAGAGCCAGGCATTCTGCTTGGTCAGTGGCTTCCAGTTGATGGAGGTGCGGCGGATATCGTCCTGCACACCATGCGTGTTGGTTTCGTTCTGTACACGGAACAGACGCACTTGTGGAATGTTGAATTGCTCGATTTCGTCGACATACTGGGGATAGACGCGCTCGATGGTCACATCAATATTCGACTGACCGGACAGGAGCCATACGTCACCCACCATGACGTCTTCGAACACCAACTTTTCGCTGTTCTTTCCATCGCTTTTCACTTCTAAGGTATAAGGACCGCCTGCTTTCATTTTGGGCAGGTCAACACGCCAACGCCCGTCAGCATCAGCAGTGGCCGTGTACTGTTTCTTCTGCCAACTGACCACAATCTTTTCGCCGGCATTGGCTTTACCCCAAACGGGGACGGGTTTGCCACGCTGTAGCACCATACCTGATTGGAACAGTTGAGGAAGTGTAACCTTTGCATCAACTGTCAGCCAACAGCCAAGAGCCAACAGCCAAGAGCAAATTAATAGTTTTTGTTTCATAAGTGTTTTGTTAGTTCGACTATGCAAAAGTATAAAAATTAATCGAATTGTCATCTGAAAAACAGCTCATTCTTGCAACATGAAACAAATCACGAAGGTATTTGTTACATATCGAAATATTAATGTCGTAAAAATGTTGTACCTTTGCAGTCAGAATTTATAAATAAAAAACCTATTCATACTTCATTAACATGACACCTACAGAAACCCAAGGAGCAAAAGGCTTCTACAAACTCTCCTGGTTGCAGCGCATCGGATTTGGTTCGGGCGACCTGGCACAGAATCTTATTTTCCAGGTAATTTGTACTTACCTGTTATTCTTCTACACCGATATTTATGGCCTGACGCCATCGGCAGTGGCCATCATGTTCTTGGTGGGCAACGTGGCAAACGTTATTTGGGATCCCATCGTGGGCGCACTGATCGACAAGAGCAACCCACGTTATGGTAAATACCGTTCATATCTGCTGTATGTGGGTATTCCGCTCTCAGGATTTGCCATTCTTTGCTTCTGGAACGGATTTGCACCGTCGCTGATTTATGCGTATGTCACCTACATTTCCATGCAGTTGCTCTATACGTTTATCAATGTGCCTTACGGAGCGTTGAACTCATCGCTGACGCGCGACACTAACGAAATCACTGTGCTGACCTCCGTGCGTATGTTCATGGCTAACCTTGGTGGTCTGGCCGTTAACTCTGGTCTGCCATTGTTTATTGCTCTGATTGCAGGTGCACCATCAGACAGTCTTCCCAAAGATCCATCGGCATGGTTTACAACGATGACCATCTATGCCATTGTAGGATTCTGTCTGCTCGTGTTCTGCTTCACGCAGTGTAAGGAGCGTGTTGTCATGGATGAGAAAGCTACTGAAGACGTGAAGGTCAGCGACCTCTGGATGGAGTTCCTTCGCAACCGTCCCTTGCGCGTCCTCGCCTTCTTCTTTATCACCGCTTTCGCTATGATGTCGGTAGGTAATGCTGCCGGTGCCTATTTCATTAACAGCAATCTGCATGGTTCAGCTCAGGAACTGTCTATCTTCATGGCGTTGGGTTCTATCCCTGCTTTCCTGTTCATGCCCCTTGTACCTTGGTTCAAGCGCCTGGTCGGTAAGAAGAATATGTTCTATCTCTTCCTGGGTGCCGCTATCATTGGTATGATTATGCTCTATTTCATTTCTAAGATGGAGAGCCCCAGTATGATGATGATTTATGTGGCTCAGTTTATTAAGAGTACGGGTGTGATTGTGGCCACTGGTTATATGTGGGCTTTGGTTCCTGAAGTTATTTCCTATGGCGAGTACACCACTGGCCGTCGTATTTCAGGTATCGTGAACGCTCTGACGGGATTGTTCTTCAAGGCCGGTATGACCTTCGGAAGCATTGTAGGTCCCGCTGTATTGGCATACGTAGGCTATAACAGCAACGTCATTGACCAGACTCCTTTTGCCGAGGAAGGTATCCTGTGGCTCGTCTGCGTCATTCCTGCCTTGCTGTTGGGTCTTGCCATCTTTATCATCAGCCGCTACGAGCTGACAGACGAGGTGATTGACAAAATTAATATGGAAATTGAGAAGCGTAGCAAATAAAGTATGCAAAAACTTCTGTTAACTCTTATGGCGGTGGGCTGTATGGCCACCGCCAATGCTCAAGGATTGAAGGATGCCGTTGGCAAGTACTGTCTTATCGGTGCTGCTATTAATCAGTGGCAGAGCGACGGACAAGTACCTGAAGCCGATGCCGTGCTCGACAAGCACTTCAACTGTGCGGTAGCTGAGAACTGCATGAAGCCAGAGTCATTGGCTCCTGCAGAAGGCATCTTCGACTTTCGTGTTGCCGATAAGTTCGTGAACTACTGTCAACAACACAATGTAAAAGTGTTGGGCCATTGCCTGGTATGGCACTCTCAGGCTCCTGACTGGTGGTTTACCAATGGCTACACTGCTTCTCCTGCTTCCAAGGAGGTGCTCAAGGCACGTATCATCAATCACATCAAGACCGTTGTGGGACACTACAAGGGTCAGGTGCATGGTTGGGATGTCGTCAACGAGGCTATTAACGACGATGGCACATTCCGCAATTCGCCCTACTATAGACTGCTGGGCGAGGAATTTATCGAGATAGCCTTCCGTACCGCCCATGAGGCCGATCCTGATGCCGAGCTCTATTATAACGACTACTCCATGGCTGGCGAGAAGAAACGTGAAGCCGTGTGTCGTCTGGTCAGAAATCTGAAAGCCAAGGGACTGCGCATCGACGGTGTTGGTATGCAGAGTCATAATGGTCTCGACTATCCTAACCTTGAAGAGTACGAGAAGAGTATCGATGCCTTCGCTGCCTGTGGTGTGAAGGTCATGGTTACTGAGCTTGACATCAATGTATTGCCCAACCCCGATGGTTTTGGCGGTGCTGATATTGCTCAGAACTTTGAACTGCAACAGAAGTATAACCCCTATGTCGACGGACTGACAAAGGACAAGCAGAAAGAGCTTGATGCGCGTTGGATGGCCCTGTTCAAGTTATACTACAAGCATCGTGCGCAGATCAGCCGTATCAATCTGTGGGGCGTTAGCGACGGAGGGTCTTGGCTCAATGGCTGGCCTATCAAGGGACGCACCAACTATCCTTTGCTTTTCGACCGCCAATATAAGGAGAAACCTGTTATTAACGAAATTATTAAACTATACAAATAACTTGTTATTATGGCAAAACTACCTCGTTACCTTTTTCCTAGTGACTATATGGCTGACCCCTCAGCCAATGTGTTTAACGGACGACTCTACATCTATCCCTCGCACGACTGGGAGGCTGGAGCAGCATTTGATGATGATGGCGGCCACTTTCAGATGAAGGACTACCACGTGCTTTCTTGGGATGATGTCGAGAACGACGATGCCACTGACCATGGTGTCATCCTCGACGTGAAAGATGTACCCTGGGCTGAGAAGCAGATGTGGGATAATGACTGCGTCGAGAAGGATGGCAAGTACTACCTTATCTTCTCTGCCAAGGCTTACGACGGCGTGTTCCGTCTGGGTGTCGCTGTAGCCGACAAGCCTGAAGGCCCGTTCAAACCTATGGAGAAGCCCATCCGTGGCTCGTTCTCTATCGACCCTTGCGTGTTTAAGGACGACGACGGTCAGATATACTGCTACTTTGGTGGTCTTTGGGGTGGACAACTCCAGTGGTGGCGTCCGCTGCCCAACGGTCTGGCCCCCGTCTTCGGTAAATACGGCGAAGAGAACGGCCTCATCGACCTCGGTGCCGCTCCCGACCACAAGTGTGAGCTCTTCACTAAAGCCGATTCGCCAGCTATCAACAGCTGTGTGGTACGCATGAGTGACGATGTCCAGCAGTTTGCCGAGGCACCTCGTGCCGTTGTCGTGCTCGACGAGAATGGAGAGCCCATGAAGGCAGGCAACCCGCATCGTTTCTTCGAGGCTTCATGGATGCACAAGTATAATGGTAAGTACTATTTCTCATATTCTACTGGTGACAGCCATTTCCTCTGCTATGCCATTGGCGACAACCCCTACGGCCCATTCCGTTATCAGGGCGTCATCCTCGATCCCGTCGTAGGTTGGACCACCCACCATTCTATCGTAGAGTATAAGGGACAGTGGTACCTGTGCTACCACGACTGTGTTCCTTCAAATGATATCACCCATCTGCGTTCACTGAAGATTCAGCGTCTGTTCTACAATGAGGACGGAACGATTCAACGCGTGATAAATGAATAACAACCAACTTTTATCCAACTATTATTCGATGCATCGCGATGAACTGGTAAGTTTCATCGCGGTGCGCACTGTTGACACCATCGAAGCAGAAGATATTGTGCAGGATATATTCCTGCGCCTGCTTCGTGGCCAGCACCTCATTACTCCCCAAACCTTACCAAGCCTCCTCCATACGATGGCTCGCCATGCTGTGTGCGACTACTATCGCCGTCGCCACGTCCATGAAGCTTACGAGCACTACATACAGAAGTCTGATGCTGGAACTCTGATGTCTGATGACAGCGTTGAGTCAGTCTTCTCTGCCCAACAGCTCATGGAACGTATGGAGCGCTCATTGGCCCGCCTGCCCAAAGCCTGTTGTGAGATATACCGTTTGCATATCTACGACGGCATGAAGGTCAGCGATATTGCCCAAGAACTGTCACTCCCCTACAAACAAGTAGAAAACCGCCTTGGCCAGGCGCGCAAGGCGGTTCGTCAACAGTTACGCTGTTGTATATAAATCCAATAGCGTTAGAATAGGAAGGTCTTTTCGAGCCAATAGGTGAGGATACCAGCCAGATAGCCCACAAAGACAATCCACGTAATCTTCTTCATATACCAGCCGAAGGTAATCTTCTCTAAGCCCATAACTACAACACCTGCAGCAGAGCCGATGATGAGCATCGAGCCACCGACTCCAGCGCAGTAGGCCAACAGCTGCCAGAAGATGCCATCGACAGCCAAGTCGCCAGCAGCCTGAACGGGATACATACCCATGCAGCCAGCTACGAGGGGTACGTTGTCGACGATACTGCTCAGCACGCCGATAATGCCCGTCACAAGGTAGTGGTTGCCCTCGAAGGTGGTGTCGAGACCCTTACCCAACATGGTAAGTACACCGATTTCCTGCAGCACGGCAACAGCCATCAGGATGCCTAAGAAGAACATGATGGTGGAGAGGTCTATCTTGGTCATGATGTCGCTGACACGCTTGGCCATCGTGTCTTCCTCGGATGTGTTGTAATGGAAGACCTCTGTGGTGGTCCACAGCACGCCCAGAACTAACAAAATGCCCATAAACGGTGGCAGGTGGGTCAACGTCTTGAATATGGGTACGAAGATGAGTCCGCCAACACCCAACCAGAAGATGATGTCGCGCTGACGCTTGGTGAACTGGCTGACATCGGCTTTGGGCAGATTCTGCTCCTTGTCGAACTTGCCATTAAGCTGAAGGCTGAGAATAGCAGCGGGGATGACCATGGAAATGAGCGAGGGGATGAAAATCTCGCTGATGACACCCTGGGTGGTGATGACGCCCTTGATCCACAGCATGATGGTGGTGACGTCGCCAATGGGTGAGAAGGCACCTCCTGAGTTGGCCGAAATGATGACCAGAGCGGCATAGAGCATGCGGTCGGTACGTTCCTGTACCAGCTTGCGTAGCACCATAATCATCACGATAGAGGTGGTGAGATTGTCGAGGATGGCCGATAGGAAGAACGTCATAAAGGCCACTCGCCACAGTAGCTTGCGTTTCGAGCGCGTCTTCATGGTGTCGCGTACGAAGTTGAAGCCACCATTTGTGTCTACAATCTCCACGATGGTCATGGCACCCATCAGGAAGAATAGCGTGCCTGCCGCATCGCCTAAATGGTGCTCGATGACCTCTGCGATGTGGTGTATCACACCGTCTGCCGGAATAGTAGGATAATAGGCTGCAGGACTAAGCATCAGCAACGTCCAACAGCCCACACACATCAGCAGTGCAATGGCTGCCTTGTTAACTCGCGTCAAGCTCTCAAGGGCTATACACAGATAACCCATCACAAAGAGCACTACAATGCAAATTGTTAATGTTGACATATACCTAAAATATAGTTTGTTTGTAATTTGAGCGCAAAATTACAAAATTATTCATAATAAAGCATACATAATTCATAAATATTTTGTAATTTTGCCGAAAAATGAGAAAGATATGGCACTAAACTTGAACAAGAACTTGAAATTGTACTACTCCATTCGTGAGGTAGCCGAGATGTTTGGCGTCAATGAGAGTACGCTGCGCTATTGGGAGCAGGAGTTTCCGTATCTGAAGCCCAAGAACTCTGGCCCAGCGAAAATTCGTCAGTATCAGGAAAAGGATATTGAGCAGATTCGCCTGATACATAACCTGGTAAAAGTGCGTGGATTTAAGTTGGCTGCTGCCAAAAAGATTATCAACAACAATCGCGACGGCGCTGATCGTAAGGCCGAAGTGTTGACGCGACTGATGGATATACGCTCAGAGCTACAAGCCCTGAAAAGGCAAATGGATTTTCTACAATAATAGAAGTCATGATCGTTCTAATATCCCTTTCACCAACAACGATGAAAGGGATATTTACGTTCTTGGCAAAATAAAACGCGCGAAATTGCGTTATAAGATTGTATGCAGTGGACAGATAGAATCCGGCAAGTGAAGATTATTCTGGTGGTTGCAGCAGTGGTGATAGCTGTGGCCTCACTGCTCATATCGCATTTCCTGGTGCTCGATCTGTCGAAAGAGGAGCATAACCGAATGGAGGTATGGGCTCAGGCACTGCATGCCCTGAATGCTGCCGACGAGACGACTGATTTGACGTTGGTGCTGAACGTGATAGAGGGTAACAACACGATTCCTGTCATCGTGCTGAATGATGAAGGAGGTATTGACGATTTCCGTAATATCAAAGATACGCTGGACATCAAGGCGTATGCACAACAGATGCTGAAAGCTGGTGACACCATTCATGTGGACCATCAGCTGGTGTGCTACGACGAGTCGATTATGCTGAAACGACTGCAGGCCTGGCCCTACGTGCAGTTAGGCATCGTGCTGATATTTGTTGTGGTGGCTATCTTTGCCCTGCTGTCGTCGAAGCGTGCTGAACAGAATAAGGTATGGGTGGGACTGTCGAAGGAGACGGCCCATCAGTTAGGGACGCCCGTGTCGAGCTTGATGGCTTGGGTAGAGATGCTGAAGGAACAGTATCCCGACGATGAGCTGCTGCCTGAGATGGACAAGGACGTCAAGCGTTTGCAGCTGATAGCTGAACGTTTCTCGAAAATTGGTTCGCTGCCAGAACCTGTCAATGCCTCAATGAACGAGGTGTTGGCACATGTGGTAGACTATATGGACCGACGGACGTCGCATAAGGTGCAGATGATTCGACAGTTGCCTGAACATGAGGTTGTCGTTCGCATGAATGCCTCGCTCTTTGAGTGGGTGATAGAGAACCTGTGTAAGAATGCCGTCGATGCCATGGAAGGTGCCGGAACAATTACGCTGACGTTGACGGACGAGGACCAGCGAGTGGCGATAGAGGTACAGGATACGGGTAAGGGTATTAAGAAAAAGGATATCAATAACGTGTTTACGCCAGGCTTTACTACCAAGAAAAGAGGGTGGGGGCTGGGGCTGTCGTTGGCTAAGCGTATTGTTGAGGAGTATCATAAAGGCCGTATCTTTGTCAAACAGTCAGAGATTGGCAAAGGTACGACCTTCCGTATTGAGATGCCTAAAAGGTAATTCCGAATTTTGAATTCCGAATTATTCGACGACGATGCCCAGTTCTTCGCAGAGCTTGAGGCTCATTTCCTTCAGTTTGAACTTCTGGATTTTGCCAGAACCCGTTAGTGGGAACTGGTCGATGAAGAACACATACTTCGGAATTTTATAGCGTGCAATCTTGCCACGACAGAACAGCTGTACATCTTCGGGCGTCATCTTTACGCCTTCTTCCAGAATGATAAAGGCACCGACGGCCTCACCATATTTCTTAGAAGGTACGGCAGCTACCTGTACGTCGCGAATGCCTGGCATGTGGTAGAGGAACTCCTCAATCTCACGAGGATAGATATTCTCACCACCGCGGATAATCATGTCCTTGATACGGCCAGTGATACGATAGAAGCCCTGCTCGTCCTTGATGCCAAGGTCGCCAGAGTGCAGGAATCCGTTCTTGTCGATGACCTCGGCGGTAGCTGTGGGGTTCTTGTAGTAACCCTTCATGACGTTGAAGCCCTTGCAGCACATCTCGCCCTGGACGCCTACGGGACACTCCTCGCCAGTCTCTGGGTCGAGCACCTTCACCTCGACAAAAGGATAGTCGCGACCTACGGTGGTGCAACGCTGCTCGAAGGTGTCGTTCAGACAAGTCTGTGTCATACCTGGCGACGACTCCGTCAGTCCATACACACTGGTAATGGTCATAAACATCTTCTCTGATACCTGTTTCATCAGTTCCACAGGACAGAGCGAACCGGCCATGATACCTGTGCGCAAGCAGCTCAGGTTGAACATCGAGAACATTGGGTGGTTGAGCTCGGCGATAAACATCGTAGGCACGCCATAGACGGCCGTACACCTTTCTTTATGTATAGAGGCCAGCACTACGAGGGGGTCGAACTTCTCGACCATCACCTCCGTACAGCCATGCGTCAGACAGTTCATGGTGGCCAGCACCACACCGAAGCAGTGGAACAGGGGCACACAGACGCAGAGTTTGTCGTCCTGGGTGAATCCCATGTTCTCGCCCGTGAAGTAACCGTCGTTGGCTATACCGAAGTGGGTCAGCATGACGCCTTTGGGGAATCCTGTGGTGCCACTGGTGTACTGCATATTGCAGACATCGTAGCAAGAAACGTCCTTCTTCATGGTTTCCAGTGTCTCGTCCTCCACGTTCTGGCCCAAGAGCAACAGTTCGGCGGTGTTGAACATACCACGATACTTCTCCATACCGATGTAAACGACGTTCTTCAGGAAGGGAAATCGCTCGCTGTTCAGATGACCGCGTTCGCAGGTCTTCAGCTCGGGCAGCATGGTATAGGTCATATCGACATAGTTACAGTCCCATGTGCCATCGGTGATACAGAGGGTGTGCATGTCGGAGTCCTTACACAGATACTCCAGCTCGTTCTGCTTGTAGTTGGTGTTTACCGTTACCAGCACGGCACCGATCTTGGCAGTAGCATAAAGGAAAGTGAGCCAATCGGGTACGTTGGTAGCCCAAATGCCCACGTTGGAACCTTTTGTCACGCCAATGGAAATCAGACCTTTGGCGAGATTATCGACGCGTTGGTTGAAAGTGCTCCACGTAAAGCGGAGATCGCGGTCGCTATAGACGATATACTCCTTGTCGGGCGTGGTCTCAGCCCAATATTCCAGCCATTGACCTAAAGTGCGTTCATGAAGTTTGTAACCCGCACTTCCTGTCTCGGCAGGATATGTCCTGTCTGGCAGTGGTCTGCCTGCCATATCTAATTTTACGTTACTCATTTTTATTATCGTTATTACGTTATTACGTCATTACGTGATAACGGTTGTTTAGAATGGAATATAAACCACGGCGAGAATCTTGGCGCTCTTTCCTGGTGCTCCATGCACATGGTGCTTTACGATAGAGTCGTAGAAGATGCTGTCGCCCTCTTTTAGCTTGTAGGTGTCCTTGCCATAAACGATTTCCACCTCGCCTTCCATGACATAGATGAACTCCTCACCCTCATGGGCAGAAAGTTGGAACTCAGGACTCTCCTCGGGGTTGATGTCGATAACGAACGGTTCCATGTGGCGTCCAGCCTTCTGCTGAGCCAAGGGATGATACTCCATGTGCTTGCGGGTGTCGGTAGCACCGTTTGAGAAGCTGATGCTGCTGTCGCGCTCACGGTCTTCAGCACGTGTCACTACAGGACCCAGCGCATCGTTGTCGTCCATGAAAGTGCCCAGGCGTACACCCAGAGCACGGGCAATCTTGATCAGCGGACCCAGTGACGGCATGTTCTGGCCGTTCTCGATTGACACAATCTGTTCTGCAGACAGACCACTGCTTTCTGCTATTTCCTCAATGGAGAGATTCTTTGTCTCTCTGATTCCTTTGATTTTGGAACCTACAAATGAATTGTTGTTAGACATCTTTTATACAGTATTTTACTTTTTACCTTATTATTTTTGTGTTGTTTGGCGTGCAAAATTACGAAAAAATATGGAATTACCAACGAATATTGCAAAAAAATCTTATTTTTTATTTCATATTTGCTATTTTCTTCGTACCTTTGCACCCCGAAATGTGTAGTCAGGAGACCTATACGATAGATTTGAAGGGTTTATTGGAGGACGTGACCGTCCGAGATTTTGACCTGGACGACGAGTTCTTTAGGGCTCTCGACGGCTCGCAATTGGAGCATGGAGTATTGCATGTGTCAGTGTCTATACGCAAGACGACTGGCTTTTTCGACCTCCAGTTTCATACTGTGGGTTCAGTCACTGTCAGCTGTGACCGTTGTCTGGACGACATGGACCAGCCGATAGAAGCAGACAACCACCTCGTGGTGAAGCTTGGCGACACATACAGTGAAGACGATGATACCGTGACAGTAGACGAGAACGAAGGAATACTCGACCTGTCGTGGTTCATCTATGAGTTTATTATGCTGGCCATACCCATCAAGCACGTTCATGCACCTGGAAAATGCAATAGTGCGATGACGCAGAAGTTGGAAGAACTGAGCGGCGCTGTCCGAAGCAGCGAAGAGGAGGCAGAAGCAATAGACCCACGCTGGGAGAAATTAAAGAATTTAAAAGTTTAAAATTTAAAAGGTAATAGAATTATGGCACATCCTAAAAGAAGACAATCAAACACTCGTACCGCTAAGCGTCGTACCCATGACAAAGCTGTAGCTCCCACACTGGCAGTATGCCCTAACTGTGGTGCTTATCACATCTACCACACTGTATGCCCTTCTTGTGGCTACTATCGTGGCAAGATTGCTATTGTAATGGACGAAGCTGCTGAGTAATGAGTAAAATCAATGCTGTAATCACCGGTGTTGGTGGCTATGTGCCCGACTATGTCCTCAACAACGAGGAATTGTCGCGCATGGTAGACACCAACGACGAGTGGATTACGACACGTGTCGGTATCAAGGAACGCCGCATCCTCACTGAGGAAGGTCTGGGTACCAGCTATATGGCCCGCAAGGCTGCCAAACAGCTGATGCAGAAGACCAGTGCAGATCCTGATTCTATCGATGCCATTATCGTAGCCACATCGACGGCAGATTATAAGTTCCCATCCACGGCCAGCATCGTGCTTGGCAAACTCGGACTGAAGAATGCTTTTGCTTTCGATTTCTGGGCTGCTTGCTGTGGTTTCCTCTATTCGCTCGACGTGGCTGCCTCTATGATTCAGAGTGGCCGATTCAAAAAGATTATAGTGATTGGTGCCGACAAGATGTCGTCGGTGACCGATTATAAAGACCGTGCCACCTGTCCATTGTTCGGCGATGGAGCAGCTGCTGTGATGCTGGAGGCTACGATGGAGGAGAATATCGGTGTGATGGATTCGCACTTCCGTGCCGATGGTAAGGGCTTGCCTTTCTTGCATCTGAAGGCCGGAGGTTCTGTTTGTCCACCCAGCCACTTCACCGTTGACCACCGTCTGCACTTCCTCTATCAGGAAGGGCGTACTGTGTTCCGCTATGCTGTAACTAATATGAGTGACGACTGTGCTCTCATTGCAGAACGTAACGGACTCAACAAGGACAATATCCAGTGGGTGATACCCCATCAGGCTAACATGCGCATCATTGAAGCAGTGGCCAAGCGTCTGGAATTGCCAATGGAACAGGTAATGGTCAATATCGAGCATTTTGGAAATACGTCTGCAGCTTCCATCCCCTTGGCTCTTTGGGAGAACGAACATTTGCTGCGTAAGGGCGACAACATCATCATGACAGCCTTCGGTGCTGGTTTCGTACACGGAGCAAGCTACTTGAAGTGGGCGTATGATGGAAGCGAAAAGTGATTAATGAAAAATTTGCTACCGCTTTTATATGCATAAAGCTGGATTCGTAAATATTGTTGGGAATCCCAATGTAGGTAAAAGTACGCTCATGAACCAGTTGGTTGGTGAGCGTATTTCAATTGCGACCTTTAAGGCTCAGACTACGCGTCACCGTATCATGGGTATTGTCAATACTGATGATATGCAGATTGTGTTCTCTGACACACCAGGCGTGTTGAAGCCCAACTACAAGTTGCAGGAGTCTATGCTGGCTTTCTCGGAGTCGGCTCTTCAGGATGCTGACGTGTTGCTCTATGTGACGGATGTTGTAGAGAATCCCGAGAAGAATATGGACTTCCTGAAGAAGGTGCAGAGGATGACTATTCCTGTCATATTGCTTATCAACAAAATTGATGAGAGCAATCAACAATCGCTGGCGGCAATTGTTGAAAAGTGGCACACCCTGCTGCCCAATGCGGAGATCCTGCCCATTTCTGCCAAGAATAAGTTTGGCGTCGATATGCTGCTGAAGCGTATCCAGGAGCTGTTGCCTGAGAGTCCGGCCTATTTTGATAAGGACCAGTTGACAGACAAACCTGCCCGTTTCTTCGTATCAGAGATTATCCGTGAGAAGATCCTGCTCTATTACGACAAGGAGATTCCCTATAGTGTGGAAGTACGTGTGGAGCGTTTCAAGGAGACTGAAAAGAATATCCACATCAATGCCATTATCTATGTGGAGCGCGACTCGCAAAAGGGTATCATTATTGGACATCAGGGCATTGCGCTGAAGAAGGTGAGCACCGAGTCCCGTAAGGCATTGGAGAAGTTCTTCCAGAAGCCCATCTTCCTTGAGACCTTTGTCAAGGTGGACAAGGACTGGCGCTCGTCGCAACGTGAACTCGATGCCTTTGGCTACAATCCAGAGTAAAGAACGATTATACTACGCGAAGAAATGAAGAAACTGTTGATGGTATGTTGCCTGTTGGGCTTTGCAATCGCCATGTCTGCTGAGGACTTGACGTTGACGGTTCCAGAACTGGAACCCAAACTGACGTATGGTGAGACGATGACATGCCGTCCGGAGTTGGGACTCGATGTGACGAAGGTGGACTTGATGACAACTTCAAACGAGTGGAAGGCCGACTTCGATTTCTTCAAGTCAAAGACCAATTCTGGCGTAAAGCCTTATAAGTTCATGGATGAGATGACATTCGTGGGCATTCCTTTGTTTGTGGCTGGCATTGCTATCAAGGGCGACAAGGCGATGTTCCGTGTGAACAACAAGGAAGGTAAGAAGAATACCCAGTTGCTGACAGACTTCAAGACAGGTATCGATGACTATACGCAGTATTTTGGTCCTGCTATGACTGTCGGTCTGAAGTTAGGCGGCTATGAAGGCCGTAGTGACTGGCCCCGTCTATTGGCCAGTGCCGGTATGTCGTATGGTATCATGGCTGCTCTTGTCAACGGTATAAAATATACGGCCAAGGAGATGCGCCCTGACGGCTCACAGGCTAATTCGTGGCCTTCAGGACATACAGCCACCTCATTTGTTGGCGCCTCGTTATTACATAAGGAGTATGGTTTGACCCGTTCGCCTTGGTTTTCAGTAGCTGGCTATGGCGTTGCAACGGCAACAGGCGTGATGCGTGTGTTGAACAACCGCCACTGGATCAGCGACGTGATGTCGGGTGCAGGTATAGGTATTCTTTCCACTGAGTTGGGCTATGCTCTGGGTGATCTTCTTTTCAAGGGCAAGGGCCTGTTGCGTAATGACTTGGATGTTGACTCAGATAATCCGTCGTTCTTCGGCATTTCGATGGGTGTCGGACTAGGTGGCAAGGATGTCAAATTCAATGTGCTGGACGATTTGCAGGACAAGGACTTGTATGGTATTGATGAAGAAACGGCTGAACAGTACAAGAACGATCCTGATCTTGATGTGAATATTGACTTCCGTGCCTCTACAGTCGTTGATGCCGAAGGTGCCTACTTCTTTAATAAATATGTAGGTCTTGGCGGGCGCTTCCGTGTGAGGGCCATGTCTGCTAAGTCGTTTGGAAAGTATGCTGACATCACTGCGGAGGATGCCACGGGTGTGTGGCTTATGCCTGAATCAAACTCCATCAGCGATATGTATCAGAATTCTTCTTATCCGGCAACTCCCTTGACACCTGCTATTATTAACGAAGGTGGTGCACCAGTCACCAATTTGACAGGTATCGTCAAGAGCGACCATCTGGCAGAGTTTACTGTCAGTGGAGGCCTCTATTTCAATATTCCCCTGACTAAACATCTGTCGTTAGGTACCAAATTCCTTATCGGACGCTCGTTCACCCAGGAACTCGACATCGACGGTAAGGCAGAAGGTTACGTCAAGGACATCGACTATGGTATGGTTATCAACAAGGGTATTGTCACCTATTTGGAGATAGATAATCCTGTAAGTACTGGTGAAAAATATTCCGACGAATGGGACTACTTAACGTTGGGGGCCAGCAGTGCCACATCGTATGGTACAGGTCTCTCGCTGACCTATCGCTATAAGTCGAACTTCTCGTGGAAGCTGTTCTGCGATTATGATTATTCGAAGAAGACTTACACGATGACCAACGACAGCTATCACTTTCTTAAGGCTGGACTGACACGTGAAGCCTATTCGCTGATCAGTAACAGAGATGTTTCGGAGTTGGCCTACCAGCTGGATCCGTTAGTGTTCAAGAAAGATAAGAAGATGCACTATTTTACTATTGGCCTCTCCTTCTTAGTTAGTTTCTAATCTTTAAACTCATAACGTATAACATGAGCAACCTCGTAGCAATCGTCGGACGCCCCAATGTCGGCAAGTCCACCCTGTTTAACAGATTAACCAACTCTCGTCGCGCTATTGTCAGCGATGAGGCAGGTACCACACGTGACCGCCAGTACGGCAAGTGCGAATGGAATGGTCGTGAGTTCTCAGTAGTAGACACTGGCGGCTGGGTCGTCAATTCGGACGATGTCTTTGAGGAGGAAATCCGCAAGCAGGTCATTGTGGCTACTGAAGAGGCAGACCTCGTACTATTTCTGGTGGATATCCAGAATGGTATGACCGACCTTGATATGGATGTAGCCAACATCCTGCGCCGTTCTAAGCTGCCTGTAGTATTAGTGGCTAACAAGGCAGACGATGGCAAACACCTTTATGACCAGTATGAGTTCTACAAGCTTGGGCTGGGTGACATGTTCTGTGTCAGTGCTGCTACAGGTTCCGGTACGGGCGACCTGCTTGACTTTGTGGTGTCGAAGTTGAAGACTGACGAGGCTGATGACATCGAGGATGGTACACCGCGTTTTGCCGTGGTTGGTCGTCCCAATGCGGGCAAGTCGAGCATCATCAATGCCTTCATTGGCGAAGACCGCAACATTGTTACCGATATTGCCGGTACCACGCGCGACAGTATCTATACCAAATACGACAAGTTCGGCTTCGACTTCTATCTGGTTGATACGGCAGGTATCCGTCGTAAGAACAAGGTTACTGAGGATTTGGAGTTCTACAGTGTGATGCGCAGCATCCGTGCTATCGAGAATAGTGACGTCTGCATTCTGATGATTGATGCTACCCGTGGTATTGAGGCTCAGGATATGAATATCTTCCAGCTCATCCAGAAGAACAATAAATCGCTCGTTGTTGTTGTCAATAAGTGGGATTTGGTAGAGGACAAATCGCAGATAGCTATCAAGACTTTCGAGACGGCTATTCGCCAGCGTATGGCACCGTTTGTCGACTTCCCCATCATCTTCGCTTCAGCTGTCACCAAGCAGCGCATCTTCAAGGTGCTTGAAACGGCTAAAGAGGTGTATCTGAACCGCAAGATCAAGATAGGTACGTCGAAACTCAACGAGGTTATGCTGCCTATCATTGAACAGACACCGCCACCATCCATCAAGGGCAAATATATCAAGATCAAGTACGTATCACAGGTTCCGGACACTCAGATTCCTACCTTCGTATTCTATGCCAATCTGCCCCAATATGTCAAGGAGGCCTATCGTCGTTTCCTTGAGAACAAGATGCGTGAGAACTGGACGTTGACAGGTACGCCGATTAACGTGTTTATCCGACAAAAGTAGCTTTTTACTTCGAATTTCATGAATTAATGCGTAGTTTTCTGTTTCTTGCTGTATCTGTCATTTTGGCGGCATGTTCTTCCACAATGCCTGAGGAGGCTGCTGCCGAGTCGGCTAAAGCCTGCTACGACCTTTTGGTAGAGGGTGATGTCGTCAGCTTCTTGGAGCGTAAGGCTGGCATAGATACGTTGTCTGCTGACTATGGCGAACAGCTGTTAGCTGCTGTCCGTCAGTATCAACGTGATATTGAGCAGAAACATGGTGGTCTTCGTGAGGTACGTATTGCTGACGATCAGTCTGCTTTCAATACCTCACATCTTTCAACACTGATTCTTTGCTATTCTGATTCTACGCAGGAAGCTATTGCTGTTCCCATGGTTGAACGTGATGGGCAGTGGCTGATGAAATAAAAAGAAAAACGGATTGGATGCTGGGGGCAAACAATCCGTTTCTTATTTTGTGTTGTAATTGTACATTCTTGCCATATTCAAGCAGAACTCGTAGTAGGCGTTACTTTTGCGCCATTTTTTTATTAACTTTTTCATTTTCATAATCTTTTTACCTTTCTAATTTTAAATTTTAATGTTATCCTTATCCGACTGTTACCGCTGTGCAGCCTTTGCCTTTTTGACGATGCAAAGGTACTACTTTTTTATACAATAACAAAGGAAATAACGGACTGTTAACGCAAACAGTCCTTTTTTTTGATGTTAATCAATGTACGAATTACGTGAATTTGTTTGGTGTTTAGGAAGAAAAGTACTACCTTTGCCCCCTGATATGATACAGTTGTTGCAAAATTGGCTGACGACATTAGGACGATTCATCATCTTGATGGGTCGTACTTTCAGTGTGCCTGAGCGTTTTCGCATGTTCTGGAAACAGTATGTGAAGGAAATGGCCCAGTTAGGCGTCAACTCCATTGGTATCGTGCTACTGATATCATTCTTCATCGGTGCAGTGATTTGTATTCAGATGAAACTGAACATCCAAAGTCCTTGGATGCCCCGTTGGGTGAGTGGCTACACGACGCGTGAAATTATGTTGTTGGAGTTCTCGAGCAGTATCATGTGTCTGATACTGGCTGGTAAAGTGGGCTCGAACATAGCTTCGGAGATCGGTACGATGCGCGTGACGCAGCAGATTGATGCCCTTGAGATTATGGGCGTCAACTCGGCTTGTTATCTGATTCTTCCTAAAATTCTCGGTATGCTAACCATTATGCCTTTGCTGGTGATTTTTTCTTCCGGTATGGGTATCGTTGGCGCATATGGTACGGCGTATATTGGTCATATCATCGTGCCTGACGACCTGACGTTAGGTCTTCAACATGCTTTCCAACCATGGTTTGTCTGGATGAGTATCATCAAGAGTCTCTTTTTTGCCTTTATCATTAGTGCTGTGCCGTCGTTTTTCGGTTATACCGTTGAAGGCGGTAGTGTCAATGTAGGTAAGGCCTCGACGGATGCCGTGGTATCGTCGAGTGTACTGATCTTGTGTAGTGACGTATTCCTAACCCAGTTGCTGTCATGATAGAAGTCAAGAACCTATATAAGAGTTTTGAAGACAAAGAGGTGCTGAAAGATATCTGTACCATTTTTGAGGATGGCAAGACCAATCTGATTATTGGACAGAGTGGATCGGGTAAGACCGTGCTGATGAAGAACTTGGTAGGTTTGCTTGAGCCGACCAGCGGACAAATTCTGTACGATGGTAGAGACTTTGTAGGCATGTCAAAGTATGAAAAGGTACGCATGCGTCGCGAGATGGGTATGATATTCCAGTCGGCAGCACTCTTTGACTCGCTAACGGTTCTTGAGAATGTGATGTTTCCGCTTGATATGTTCTCATCCATGAACCTGCGAGAGCGTGAACGCAGGGCTATGGAGTGCTTGGATCGTGTCAACTTGGTTGGTGCAGAACAGAAATATCCTGGTGAGATTAGTGGCGGTATGCAGAAACGTGTGGCCATTGCGCGCGCTATCGCACTAAATCCTAAATACCTGTTTTGTGATGAGCCCAATAGTGGTCTTGACCCCAAGACGTCGTTGGTCATTGATGACCTGCTGCACTCTATTACGCAGGAATTCAATATGACAACGATTATCAATACCCACGATATGAATTCCGTGATGGGTATTGGCGAGAATATCATCTTCATTTATGAAGG
>Ga0265298_10002615_pt1 | contig 24744 bp, 18 predicted proteins | sample AusTroGonzalo_MG_3_FD_193486 | JGI IMG/M metagenome (GOLD analysis project Ga0265298, IMG submission 193486) | Bovine rumen microbial communities from tropical cattle in Woodstock, Queensland, Australia - Gonzalo_01 | ecosystem: Host-associated > Mammals > Digestive system > Stomach > Rumen ...
TTTCCGTTGCCTCCAATGTAACCCACATCTCCTGTGCCATGGTAATGCGCAATATCTTTTTTCCCCTCGTTTTTTTGTTTTATTGAGTCGAGCATATTATTTTTTGCTCTTGAAAAGAATAATCCATGGAATTCACTTTGTTGCATGATTCTTGGGTGTGGTACCCCCAAAGAATCATATTCATTAAAATCAGGATGGTCAAAATCGGTGGATGTGTCGTATATTCCTACTAAAATGCTGTCGCCTGAGTATTCAACTCCTTTCAGCCAATCAAAATCGGCTCTGTCTTTTTTTAAAGCGTTTAACCATTCTTCAGAATTTTGTAGACTAGAGATGTTTACTGCTTCTCGTCCCTTGTCGTTCGAAAGTGCTGGTGTACGTACTACATTTAATGATTCAATATTTCTCTTTTTCCCTAAACACTGTAGCGAATCTTTTGCAACTGAGGCAACGAGGAATCCTCGGGCAACTCCGATATTTTTACCTTTGCAGGCCTGAACTGTTGAGATGCATTCATTGACAGGAACATCTTCCCAGCAACGAATGTCCGTTTCGAAATCTGAGCGTGTAGTTATCTCTTTATGGCATGTTCCGTTTGCATTGCATATTTCAGTCTCTGAGTAAAGGTCTTCGTTGGTTAAATACACCTTGATTGGTTTTGTATCTGCTACAGGAATTGCGTTATAAAATCCTGCAATAAGGCTATCTAATGTTTTTTTCTTTAATTTGTCGCTGGTTTTAAATGCTCCCACAATTTTTCCGCGGGTTTTGCCTATAGAAAGTTTCGATATTCCTCTTTGCGCGAGTAAATCGCGTTCCTTAGGCGAAAGCGGGGTGTCCTTGAATAGCCAAAATCTCCCGGCTGGCAGAATATCGTTTTTGTTCCCATTGTATTTGGTTACGACTGTGTTGACTCCTCGATCGTTCCATGTAAGCACATCGCCGGTATTATGGTTTCCGTTTATCGGGTCATCGCCCCATAAAATCTTGTGGGACGAATCGTAAACAGCCATGAAATAGTTCGGTTCCGTTTCGTTCATGTTTTTCTGATGCGACCAGTCCTTTGAAAAGTCGTATGCGTCCCAGCCTTTTTTATGAATTCTGAAATGAATTTCAATTTTACTTCTGGGGTTCAACGTTCCGACAACGCTCAACTTGATATCGGACATATTGCCGACTGGCGTCGAGGTTGATGTAATGGAATAGCGATCGGAAATAGGGTCAATGGTCGCTATTATGGCGGAATCTGCTGCGTAATAGTGAATTTCGGGGTTGCGAATTGGCTCCGAAGATTTGTTTGTTAATGAAATTCGGTATTCAACCCAGTTCCACTCCGTACGATGCCTTTGGCTTAGCAATTGAACGGTTGGATTTGCCCAAATGCAGCTTGCTGCAAGTGTGAGAAATAAAATAATTGAGATAAAGTATTTTGAACAACGCATTTCTAATAAATTTACATAATGCATGATGTAGAAATACTAGGCTGTTTTAAAAAAAAAACGTTATATTATTTTTACATACGGATTTGTGTCGTTTTTTACCAAAAGAACAAATTTGTAAATTTTTGTTAAAGAAATGCTCCGAAATAAATGCCTTCACTCCGCAAAGACTTTTTTGTTTCCTAAAATAAACATTTGTTGCGACATCTACAATGCGTTGTTAGAGTAACCAACGTGTAATTAATTTTTTCAAGAACGAAAAATGTACTTTTATTATTTTTAGCGTGGGTTCTACAGCCTGGAATAAAAAAATGGGTGGTAATCGCCCAAATCTGGAATGAAAAAACGGATTGTAATTTTTTTGTTAGTCCATTATTTACAAAATTGCGAGTGTGAATTGCTTGTTTTTAAGTAGATTTTGGGGGAACAGGCTAAAAAAAAGAATTAATTAACGGAGTTACTATGCTTGACCTTCTTGCTGTCCAGTCCAGCACAACAAATGCAACGATCATTACGCTTGCTTACACCTTGATCCTTGCTTTCATCCTGTCTTCTACGATTGCGTGGACGTACGAGAAGACGTTCCTTGGTCTTTCTTACTCGCGAAATTTTGTGCAGGGCATTGTGCTCAGTGCTGTGGTTGCCGCTATGGTGATGCAGGCCATCGGCGATAACGTTGGACGTGGTCTTGGTATGATGGGTGCCCTCTCGGTGGTCCGCTTCCGTACGAGCTTCAAGGATCCGCGTGATATCATGTTTATCTTCGCCGCTCTCGGTGCCGGTATCGGTTGCGGTGTTTATGCCTGGGGCGCCGCCGTTGGCGGTACGATTGCCTTTAGCTGTGTGGCATTCCTCCTTTCTCGCACGGGCCTTGGCACCAAGCACTTCTTTGACGGTATGCTCCGCTTTGCTCTTCCGAACGAACCTAAGGTTCGTGGTCAGATTGAAGATATCATGAAGGGCAATCTAAAGACGTTCATATTGATTACGATGCGCGAAGTCGATGGCGGTGCCCGCTTGGACGTCGCTTACCAGATCCGCCTCCGCGCAACAAAGCCTGCTGCCGAAATCCTCACGCTCCTCTCGAAGGTCGAAGGCATTTCGGATGTCCAGTTCATGATGCAAGACGCAACGACGGAAATGTAAGGAGGTTTGAAAAATGAATAAGCTCGAAGATCTTCTCGACAATTTCTGGAATACCCACAAGAACAATGCGGGCGTTGCCTACGTCTACACGCATAAGCTTTCTATCGCTTGGATCCTCTGCGTTATTTTTGCTGTGATGCTCGGCTTTATCTACCAGGGCAAGGCTGCCATGTTCCGTGGCATTGCCGAATCTAGCGAAACAATTATCAGCCTCCCGAGTCCGACCGAAATCGTAAAGGTCTACGTGGTGCCGGGCCAGGAAGTCAAGGTGGGCGATACGATTGTGGTAATCAACCGCCCGGACTTGACGCTCCGCATTACGGAACTCACCCGTGAACTCGACGCTCTCGAAGGCCGTAGCAACTTGAGCTCTGCTGAAATCGACCAGAAGGTCGCCGAAGTCAAGGCCAACCTCGAAACACGTCGCCTCACGCTTTTGGCTGAAATCCGCAATCTCGAAGCAGAATACGAAAGCAACAAGGCTATTTCTGCCAAGCTCAAGAGCCTCTCGAACTCCAAGTCCAAGGCCGATGGCAACGATGCTATGGCCATGCGCATCAAGAGCCTCAAGAACGAACTTGCTGTTGCAACCAAGAGCGCTAATGAACAGATTGCTCTCCTCCGTGGTAGCAACAAGTTGCAGAAGACTAGCGGCAAGACCGAAGCTGCAAACATCCGTAAGGAACTTGCAGAACTCCGCAAGCAGCAGAAGGAACTCACCCAGATTGCCAAGGAAAACTGGGTTGTCGGTGACGTGAACGTTCGCGATGGCGAAAAGGTTTCCAGCTTTGCTCCGATCGTAACGCTTGCCCACAAGTCCCCGACGCTTATCCGTGGCTACATCAACGAACAGATTTACGAAAACACGAACCTCGGTGAAGCCGTGAAGGTCACGTCTCTTACCGGTAAGGGCAAGGCCGTGATTGGCGAAGTGGTCGGTCTTTCGAGCCGCATCGTGCCGTTCCCGACCCGCATGTGGAAGATGCCGGAAATCCCGGTCTATGGTCGCGAAGTGACCATCAAGATTCCGGAAGAAAATAAGTTCTTGCTTGGCGAAATGGTGACCATCACCGAAACGAGCAAGCGCAACTTGGAAAAGCAGCAACAGAAGGCTAAGAAGTAATGAAAAAAGTAACGTTAGTAACACTGGCTCTTTCCGCAGCTGTAATCGCACGCCCGCTCTCTTGGGAGGCGCTTATCGAATCCGCTAAGGCAGATCCGAGGTATGAGGCTGCCGAAAAACGTGCCGAAGCAACAGCGAAAGAACGCAACCTCAAGCTTTGGGACAAGGTCGAGCTTCGTTACCAGATGGACGGCTTTAGCTTTGCCAAGCACGACTTTGAACTTCGCGTGACTCCGCAGGCTTTTGGCGAACGCGCTGCCGACAAGGCACACTATGAGGCGGTTAAGAATTACCAACAGGCTACTTTTGCCGTTGAACGTTCTATCCTCCTTTACGACCGTTACGAACGCGGCGTGCGCTATGTGCTTCGCCAGAAGATTAACGAAATCAACAAGCAGCTTTTGCAGGTTATCCAGGACCGTATCGAAGTGCTCCACCTCAAGTCCGGTTCTGCTTCGTTCAATGCCGAAGACTTGATGACTTCGCTCGAAAAAAGTGCCTCGCTTAAGGCAAACTTGCTTTCGGACAGCACGGCACTCCGCGATGCCGAACTCAAGATGTTGAGCTGGGCTCCGGATTATGACAATGTCAATTTGGATTCCTCGTTCCTTCCGTCGATGGAAGAACTTGCCGAATTCTTGAAGAATGGCGTGACTGTTGACGAAAGCTTCCCGCTTGTGGCACTCGCCAAGGGCAAGCGCGATTCCGATATTTCCAAGGCTCAACAGGATGCAAGCAAGGACCGCAACTACATTTCTCATGTCGGTATCGGTTACTCGCTCCAGGTCGAATCCTTGATGGAAAAGTACAAGGACTTGAACTGCTCGGATATGTTGAAGCCTGAGTATAGCAAGTACTATAACGAAGCTCTTTGCGTGGCTGACCCCTATTATACAACACGCCAACTTGTTCCTGACCAAGATAACCGCAAGACTGCTGACAAGTTCTTTGTGAACCTCGCATTCCGCTTGCCGTTCTTCGACAGCAACAAGGATGCTTCTCTCCGTGAACAGGTCGAAAAGCTCGATGCCGAAAGCAAGTACTTGGACGAAGTTCGCGAAGTGAACCAGAAGGTCGCTCGTCTCACTGAAGAAGTTCTCGCGCTTATCGACCAGTGGAAGGTCTTGAAGGATTATGCCGAACAGGTGAACGCCAGCGGCTTCATGGAACAGTTTGCTCACAAGGCCGGTTCCGATCCGCTCTTGCTCCTCCGCGCTCGTGAAAGTGCTCTCGAAAGCGATTTGAAGGCTGCAAAGCTTGAATACGATATTTTTGCACGTTACTTGGCTCTGCTTGATTACGCTGGTGGTCTTGCTCGTCAGGATGTTGCAAACCATCTTCGTGAAGGAATCAGGTAGTTTATGGCAGAAGCCCGCGGATTTAGTCTTCTCGAACGCTTCGAACTCAAGTACCATATCCCCGTCGAATGGGCGGACCGGATTGGTGCGTTCTTGGCGCCGTATTGCGAAGAAGACTATTATTCCAAGATTACTCCGGGTGGATTCTACTGGATTACGAATCTTTATCTGGACACGCCGACTTGGACGTTCCTTGGCTGGAAAAAGAAACAGCTCTTGGACCGTTTCAACATGCGCATCCGCACGTATGGCGAGCACCCGGCTCAAGACGGTACGTTCCACTTCGAAGTCAAACGCAAGATTCGTAACATCTGCTACAAGAGCCGTGCGACAATCAAGGGTATCAATCCCGGTGAAGTTTGGCACATGAAGCCCGATGAATGGCCATGCAAGAGCAGTAAAGACCGCATGTACCTCAAGGACTTTTTGTACAAGACCGAACTCCATGGCGCACACCCGCGTCTCTTGACGCAGTACAAGCGTCGTGCATGGTTCGGGCTCCGCGAAGAGTATTCCCGCGTGACGATTGACACTGGTATGCGCTTCCGTGAAGAAAACGGCTTTGATTACACTGTGGACCCGCAGTATATGCATTCCACGGGTATTCCTCGATTCTTCCAGCCTGGTGCCGATGCGGTTCTTGAACTCAAGTGCCCGGCCGCCCAGATGCCTTATTGGATGTTCGACCTGATTCGTGCATTGAATTTAAAACACGGTGCATTCTCCAAGTTTGGAAATGCGGCTGCGGAATGGAAACGTGTTTACGAAAATCCGCGACGTTTCAAGAGCCCGTACTGGACTCGACTCGCGGGAAATTTCTAAAATGGATTTAAACTATAAACAAGGAAGGCGCTCATGAATACAAAAAAATTGCTTGCCCTTGGCACCTGTGTCTCTGTAATCGGCATGTTCTCTGCATGCTCTGATGACAGCCCCTCTTCTCCGGTGGTGGATACTGCTTCGAGCAGCTCAACAATTGTGCCGAATAGTAGCGGAGATGTCGGTCCGACTTCTTCTTCGGATATTGTTGCAAATTCTTCGTCTTCTGCTATCAATCCGGGTCCTGGCTCTTCTAGCTCGAATCCCGAAGATGTCGTTCTGGATACGAATACTACCTATTTGGGCGTTTCTGAAATCATGTATAACGCTCCGGGTGGTTCCGCATTGGAATGGGTTGAAGTTTACATTAAGTCAGGCCCAGATCTTGTCAACATGCAGTTGAGTAATGTTCGTTTGGATGGTGCCGTAAGCTTTGCTTTCCCGGCCGAAGCTCTGAATAAAGGCGAATACGTCATTGTAACAAACGATGTCGCTTCGTTTAAGGCGGCATATCCGTCATTGCCTTCGGGATGCCGAGTGTTTGGCCCTTGGGATAATGATCCCAAGATCAACGCTGTTGCAAAGCTTGCAAACGAAGGCGATGTTATCGATGTCAAGCTCAGGGGCGAAGGTGACGTCAGTGCTGCATTCAGCAACAATCCGCCTTGGCCGAGCCTTGCTAATGGCAACGGACGTTCGCTCGTGTACCGCGGATCTGGCAATGAAGCGGACCCGACTTCTTGGGGCGCAAGCGCTATAGAAAATGGTAACCCCTGCGTCGGTAAAGATCAGGTTCTCGATGCTTCGGCAATCCGTTTGAACGAAATCAAGCCGTATGTGCTTGGTGTTTCAGACGGCTGGGTTGAACTTTATAATGCTGGTGCCGCTCCTGTTGATGTTGCCGGTTGGGAACTTGAATCCAAGCTGAAGGGCAAAAAATGGACTATCGGTGGTGCCAATACTGTTGTTCCTGCCAATGGTTATTTGCTCCTCGAAGCAACTGAAGCCGTATTTGGTGACGGTCTCTACTTGAGTGACAACGGTGATGAAATTTATCTGTACGAAGTCGTTGCTGGTGCACGTACTGGCAAGGAATCGAGTTTGATGATTTTCGCTGGTAAACAGTCTAGCGGTATTGTCGAAGTTGCCGGTAGCGTAGCTCAGGGCGCTATGGCTACGGAAACTCCGGCTGCTGCAAACTCTGTACTCAAGGCCGGCCCGATCTTCATCAGTGAAATCCATTATCACGAAAATGAAAAGGATCTCAGGGATCTTGAATTCCTTGAACTTGTAAATAAAGGAACTGAAGCTGTTACTTTGGTTGAAAGCATCAATAATACTCCGCAAGGATGGAAGATTGAAGGCGTGAATATGGAATTTGCCGCTGGCGATGTAATTCCTGCTGGTGGAAAGATGGTCCTCTTTGATGATTCACTTAAGGCCTATGAATCCGATCTCCGCACTCGTTATGGTATTGATGCTGCTGTGCCTATTCGTTTCTATGCGGGTAAGCTTTCTAACCGCGGTGAAACGGTCGCTGTGAAGAAGCCTTATTCGTTTGTGACAAAGGCCGATGGCTCAAAGCAGTGGTACTATGAACTTTCTGATGCCACTCTTTATAGTGACCGCTGGCCGGATATGTATACAGCCGATGGCAAGGGCAAGAGCCTCAATCGTAAGGACTTTACTACGATGGGTTATGGCTATTCCTATTGGACTGCTGCAGCTCCGACTCCAGGCAAGTAATTTTACTCAAATTGAGTTTTACGCCAAAAGTTCCGACATTTTGTCGGAACTTTTTTTATTACATGAGGGGAATGCGTCGTTTTGGAATTGCTACTGTTGACATCTTTTTGTATTATTAAAGTAGCTATGAAACGGTACTTTGCTTTTATTCTCTGTGGTTGCGTGGCCAGTAATGCTACAGCGCTTTCTTTGCAAGATGCGTTAGATATGGCCATGGCCAACAATTCCAAAATCAAGGCTGAAAAGGCGAAAGTGGATATTGCACAAAGCGGCAAAGATGAAGCTTTTGCCCGTTTCCTCCCGACGGTGAGCCTCTCGGCGGGTATTACAAAAATCAATGACCCGATTTCGATAGATCTCGGGCGTATCCAGCAACCGCTTGGCGATATCGCAGGCGCTGCCGCCTATTCTAAGGCTTACCTTTCCACTTATAATGGCGCCTACAATAAAGCTTATCAAGAAGCTGTTGCTCAGGCAATGAAAGCGGGCTTGGACGAAAAAACGGCGAAAGCTGCCGTAGATGCCAAGTCTGCCGATATTTGGAAAGGCGTTGTCAATAGCAAGGATGCAAATGATGCGGCTGTGATGACCGCAGAACAGTATGGCGCGGCCGCAACGAAGAATATCAACGATGCCGATTTCAACATGAAGGTGCAAGACGACTGGTTTTTTAACGCTCGCCTTACCGTTGTGTGGCCGATTTTTACAGGCCTCAAGATTTATTCGGCATACGATGCCGCTAAGGAAAATGTGAACGCCCGCAAGGCCGAATTCGAAATGGCGCAGAACACGGTCCTTATGGATGTGGCGACAAAGTATTTTACGCTTCGCTTGTGCGAAGAGCTTGTCGTGATGCGCGAAACGACCAAGAAGGACCTTGCCGAACATCTCGAACGTTCCAAGAAACTTGAAGAAGGCGGTCAAATTAGCAAGACCGAACGCCTCCGTGCCGAAGTAGCCTTGGCCGAAGCCGAAAACGCTTACGAAGATGCTCTTCGCGACCAGTCCTTGGCACGTATGGCTCTCGCAAGCCTTTTGCACACGGACACAAGCCTTACCGCAACAACGCCAGTGGAATCTCCAGAAGGCATCCGCACGATGGATGAGTTCAAGGCTCTTGCGATTGACAAGCATCCGGGCCTCCGTCAGTTGCGCATTGAACGCAAGCGTAACCAGAATGCCATTAGCGCTGCCCGCGCCGATTATTTCCCGACAATTGCGTTGTTCGGCTACAAGGAACTCTACACCAAGGACTTGACGCTTTTGGAACCGGAATGGGCGATTGGCGCCAAGATGCAGTGGGACATTTTCAAGGGTGGCGATACTCGCGCCAAGGTCAGTTCCGCAAAGGCAATGGACCGCTCCTTGGGTAGCCTCGAAGAAGAAACGATTGACAATTTGAAACTCCTTGTCGAAAAGCGCTGGCGCGAACTGGAACATGCAAAGGGTAGGCTCACAAGCCTTGCCAAGACGCGTGAACTTGCCGACGAAGCATTGCGCAGCCAGAACAAGGCATACGAAGCTGGGCTTGCTACAGGCCTCGATGTGGTGGATGCAGAACTTGCGCTGTCCCGCTTGCAAGTCGCTGACCTCAAGGCTCATTACGATGCCGTTATTGCTTGGCTTGGGCTTCTCGAAGCCGCAGGTGAAGTCTCAACGGCGGGGACAGTTCTTGTCTCTAAGCAATTGGTTGTTGAAAAACCGGTCGCAGCTTCGACGGATTCTGTAGCCGAAACGGCTGAATCTAGCGAAAAGAATTTAGAAACGGAGAATAAATAATGAACGCGTTAAAGATGATTGGAAAAGTAATAGTTGTTATTACTTTGATTGTGTTGGTTATTATGGGTATCTCCCAGCTCCAACAGTTTGCGACAGAACCGCGTGAACAGTTCTTGCAAGGTCAAATGGAAGCGCGTCGTGTGCTTGTGGCTGGCAAGGTTCCTGGCCGTATTGAACGCTTGCTCGTTCACGAAGGCGACATGGTTCGCAAGGATTCTTTGGTCGCTGTGATTAGCAGCCCGGAAATCGAAGCGAAGAAGATTCAGGCTCAGGGAGCTCTCGGTGCTGCCAAGGCTCAGGCTAGCAAGGCTCGCAATGGTGCCCGTAGCGAAGATATTACCGCTCTCAAGGCTATGGCGGACCGCGCTCAAGAAGCGGCAACACTTGCCAAGAACACTTACAACCGCGTGCAGAAACTCTACAACGAAGGCGTGCTCCCGCTGCAAAAACGCGACGAAGCCGAAACGCAGATGAAGGCTTCTCAGTCTGCCGCCGACGCCGCTCGCGCCCAGTACAATCAAGCTGTAGCCGGTGCTCGTAGCGAAGACAAGGCCGCTGCAAACGCTCTTGTTTTACAGGCGAAAGGTGCCAATGCCGAAGTCGATGCTTACCTCGAAGAAACCAAAATCCGCACGCCGATTTCTGGTGAAGTTTCGTTGAAACTTGCCGAAGAAGGTGAAGTCGTGGGTTCCGGTATGCCGATTATTGCGGTCACGGATTTGAACGATTCCTGGGCGGTTTTCCACCTCCGTGAAGATTACCTCAAGAATGTGTTCAAGGGCAAGAAGTTCTATCTGCGAGTCCCGGCTCTCGACAAGACTGTTGAAATGGTAGTAAGCTATATCGCATCTGTCGGCGATTACGCTACATGGCGTAGTTCCAAGGAAAGTGGCGGCTTTGACCTCAAGACGTTCGAAGTCCGTATGCGCCCGACCCACAAGGTCGCAAACCTCCGCCCGGGCATGAGCGTTCTGTTCCCTGTTGACGACATTCAGTAAGCTGGAATAGAAGGTTATTGTGCTGAAAGGCCTTTTAAAGACAATTGGGAAGATTTATTTCGGCCACAAACTTGTTTTGTGGATGATTCTTGCTGTGCTTCCCGTGGGCGTCTCCGTGTTCATGCTGGAGATGTTCTCTTCTCAAATTGTGCAGCATATCCCGATTGGTATTGTCAAGCAAGATGATAGCCAACTTGCCGACCGCCTTGAACGGGCACTCCAGTCTAGCCCGGTGCTCAATGTAAAGTTGATTTGCCACGACATGAGCGAATGCGAACACGCGGTAATTCGCGGTGATTTGCAAACGTTTATCGTGTTCCCGAATGAATTGGAACGCCGTGCACTCCGCCTTGAAGCGCCTGTGATACCCGTTTATTCGAGCGGCCAGAATTACCTCACGAATATGTTTGCCACAAAGGAAATTCGTGCGGTGCTTACCGATGTCGGTTCGGAACTTTTCACGGCTTCATTTGATGATCCGATAAAAACGGAAATCCATTCGGTCGGTAATATCGAAGGCAATTATCAGGGATTCTTGGCGCTTGGGCTTGTGTCTGCCATGTTCCATTTGGCGGCCATGCTTGTTGCTGTGTACATAGGTTCGTTCCCGCTTCGCGATAAGCGCGTACGTGAATTTTACCAGTATGCAGAACGCTCCTGGCTGACTCTTGGTGTCGCTTCGTTTGTCCCTGCTGTAATTATCCTTTGGCTTGAGTACGTGGGCTGTTATGCGTACACGCACCGCATGCTCATGCCGATGGGCTTTGAAGAATTTGTGATGGTCTCTACGGCGCAACTCTTGATGATCATTTGCTGCGTGGGTGCTGGAATGGCTTTTGTGGGCATTACTGGCGTGATGCGTATTGCAACTGGCGTTTGCGGTGTGATTGGTGGCCCCGCTTTTGCTTTTGCAGGCCAGACGTTCCCCGTGATGGCGATGCCGTTTGCCGTGCGCTGCTTTGCGTTTGTACTTCCGCTCACGCATGTGCTTCGAGTGCAGTCGATGATGCTCCTTGGCGATGTCGGCATGCAAGCCTCTTGGGAAATCATCAAGCTCATGGGCGGCATGGCGTTGTTCTGGACTTTGCTTGGTAGCTTTGCCATGTTGCTCCGTTGGCAGTACCGCTTGAAGCATGATTCCCAAATGCCTATAGCTGTTGATGGTGAGAATCCTGCTGCTGTAGTGCACTCGCGCTTCAAAAAACTGTTGGAAAAAATCAGGAGGCGAAAAAATGATTAGTCGTCTTTTGAAAGTCACTTTGACAGAATGGAAGTTGTTCTTCACGGATCCTGCGGCAGTGCTTTTGCTTGTTGTCGCTGGAGTCCTCTATGCGTTCTATTATCCGACCGCTTATGTGAACCAGACCGTTTCTCGCGTGCCGGTGGCAGTCGTGGATTTGGACCATTCGGCAAAGTCCCGCGAACTGACGCGAATGGCATCAGCAACGCAACAGGTCGAAGTTAAGGCTGTTTATAACGACATGCTCGAAGCGGAAACCGCCATGGCTCGCGAAGACATTTTCGGTTTCATGGTCATTCCCGAGAACATGGAAAAGGACTTGTTGAACAAGAAGCCGACAAAGATAAACATCTTTACGCATGGCGCCTACGTGATGCTCCATGGTACAATCGGCACTGCATTTTCGACATGTGCATTGACAGTCGGTGCGGTCAGTAAAGTCAAGGCAATTGCTTTAGGCAAAAAAGTACCTTCGGCAAAAGCGATGGCCATGCGCGATCCGATTCCGCTGTCGATTCAAACGATGTTCAATAACACCGGAAGTTATTCGAATTACGTTGTTCCTAGCGTGCTTGTGGTGATTTTGCAACAGTCGTTGATTATTGGCATTTGCATTATGGGCGGTGCCCGTGGTCATCGTCGTTTCCGCCGGAACTACCGCTATTCCGAAGTCGAGAACGAAAGCATGCCTTACCGTTATTTAGGCCGTTCGCTCGCGTACTTCTTGCATTATTGCGGTTTTATTTTATTCTACCATTGCTTTATCTACAATGTCTTTGACTTCCCGCGCCGTGGTGAACTCTTGCCGATGGTGGTGTTTGCGGTGGTGTTCCTTTCGTCGGTCATTAATTTTGGAATGTGCCTTTCGCAGGTGTTCTTGCATCGTGAATCGAGCATGCAGCTTTTCTTGAACCTCTCCATTCCAATCTTGTTCCTTGCGAACTTTAGCTGGCCCAGTTACTTGATGCCGAATTGGATGGTGGCGATTTCGTACATTTTGCCGAGTACGTTTGCCGTGCCAGCCTGGCTTTCGATTGAGCAGATGGGTGGTGACATTTACGATGTGGCGCCTAAACTGTATCTGCTAGCCATTCAAGCTGTTATTTACCTCGTATTAGGCATGTTTCTCACGCATTTGCGTGATAAAACCCACTTTAATACCGGTGATATGTAAAAAAACGGTTACTGTAAGCAAAAAAGAGTGACGTAGTCACAGACGCTTTTGCCATTCTTTTTGTAAATTAAATTGCATAAATGTAATTGTATAATGCTAGTTGGTAGTCCTGAGTTACTAGAAATGTTTTATTGCAGTCTCTAGTAACTTTTAACTATTAACTAATAACTATTGACTAATAACTAATAACCAATAACCAGAAACTATTGACCAATAACTAAAAATATGATGTTCGATCCCTTATACATGTTGATTCTTGTGGTGACGCTCGTTCTTTCGGGCGCCGTATCTCTTCTTGTCAAGACTCGTTTTGCCGCAGGCCAAAAAGTCAATATTTCTAGTGGCCTTTCTGGTGCCGATGTCGCCAAGGCAATCCTCATGGAAGCGGGCATTACCGATGTAAAAGTGCTCAAGCACCAGGGTTTCCTTTCGGACCATTACAATCCGCTGAACAAGACTCTCAACTTGTCTCCAGAAGTATATTCTGGCCGCAATGCAAGTGCCGCAGGTGTTGCCGCTCACGAAGTCGGGCATGCAATCCAACACGCTCAGGGATACTTCCCGCTGTGGCTCCGCTCGGCGATTGTTCCGGCTGCAAATCTCGGTTCTAATCTTGGACCGTGGCTTGTGATTATTGGCATTATGCTCATGAGCATGGGTAAGGCGCTTGGCCAATCTCTTGCTATCGTGGGCGTTGTGCTCTTTGGGCTTGCAACGCTTTTCTCGCTTGTGACCGTGCCTGTGGAATTTGACGCTTCGTCTCGTGCCAAGAAGGCTCTTGCCCGTATGGAGGTTGTTGCTCCGGGCCGTGAATACAATACGGTTTCGGGAGTGCTTTTTGCGGCCGGCCTTACTTACGTTGCTGCGGCAATATCTTCTATTTTGCAGCTGCTCTATTGGGCATATCGAGCGGGGCTTTTGGGTGGTCGCAACAACGATTAAAAAGCTTTAAAAATGCCGGACATAATCCGGCATTTTTTTTGTAAGCTCTATGATAGCTTATTTTTTAAATATTTCTGAACAAAGTTCCGTATGTTAAATTATGTTTATATTTGTATTTGATGAATGGAGCTTTATTATGGAAATTGAATTTGGAATATTGAAACGTGAAGAATTGATGGAATCTGTGGAGGTGGCTGCTAGAGCATATGAATATTATGAGTATTTTACGAATTTTTTCCCAGATTTGGAAGAACGTCGTAAGGTGCTTAGATCCATTATGCATCGGGTTGAATTGACGAATTTTGGAAAAACCCACCTTTTGACGGCTAAAGTGGACGGAAAAATGGTGGCGGTGGCTCAGATTGATGATCCGCAATACAAGAGACCCTCTGTTTTCCAGTTTTTGATTCATGGTTGGCTGACGGTGTATTGCGGTGTGAAAATGAAACACGTGAATGATTGGCTTGCGATGGATACGATTGCGAGCAAACCCTGTCATGATTACCAGAAGGCAGGGTCGGATATCTGGTATACATGCTCGGTTACGGTTGATCCGGCATTCCAGCGAATGGGTGTCGGTTCAAAGTTCATTGCTTTTTGGGAAGATTACATCCGTGAACGTGGCGGCAAGGAATTGATTTTGTTTACGAACTCTGAAAAGAACCTTGCGTTTTACAAGAAAAATAGATTTGAAATATTTGATGAACGCGATGTAGCGCTCCCCGGCGGAAATAAAATGAGAAGTTGGAGCGTGAAAAAAACTCTGTGACGAAAAGAATAGATTAATCTTTTCCGGCTCCGTAGACTACGGGGCCTTCTTCGTCTTCGTCGTCATCGCCGTGTTCTGCGAGGTAGGCTTGGTATTCTTCGTCGGTCATGCCGCCTTCGTCTTCTTCGGGCATAAACGACTTTTTCTTGGGCTTCTCGGGAGCTGTCGCGGGAGTTGCCGCGGGCTTCGGTTCTTCCTTGCGGCTCGCGCGGGCGCTACGGTTCAAGTAAGCAATGTATTCTTCGTCTGTCATTTCGTTTCCGAAACTGTAAGAGGAATACTTGTCTTCTTCCGGTTCTTCTTTTTGTGCCGGTTGATGCGCGGACGCTGTGTAAGAGCTATAGGAACTGCTTGGCTTTTCATTGGCAAAGTCGTAACTTGCAGACTTTGTAATTGTTGGTGTGCTAGAAAAGTCTTCGCTTGAGGAATGTGTGGACGTCGGTGCTGTTGGTTCGGTCGCGGATGTCGTGGAGCTTGTGTTGTTGTAGAATGCTTGGGCCTTCTGCATGAAGGCGGCAAACTCTTCGTCGCTCATCTGCTGGACGGCATCTTCGCTCAGACCTTGGAAACTGGCTTCGGTGGGGGATTCTTGCTCCTCGCTGCTTGCAGAACGAATGACGGGGGCTTCTCCAAATGATTCAGCTTCGATCTCGTCAACTTCGGGAACTTCTAAGTGGTCCGAATCTTCTTTGAAATTTTCGTCGCCAACAAGTTCTTCGCTAAACGTTTCGTTTGGAGTGTCGACGGATTCTTCGACAATCGGTTCGAAGGTGTGCGATGCGGTCGCGGTGTCGACGGAATCAGCAGCTTCGTCAACTTCGGTTGGTGCACTTAGATCGTTTGCTTCTGGCGTATTGACAGTCGTGCTTGTCGCGTCGGCATCTGCATTAACGGTTGCGTCACCGCTGGCAGCTTGTTCGCCTGCTGGCGGTTGGGCTGTAATGCCTTCGGCTGCATCCGCTTCGGCAATCATGTCGGCAAACGGATTGTCCTGCACTTCGGAAATATCTTCACGACCTTCGAGCATGGCATTGAGGTCTTCGTCGGTGACGTTCCTGCCACGCTCCGTCCAAAGGACGGCCTCGCGCATCGTCGCGGCAAGGTCGCCCACGCTCTTTTCCTTGGAACGTGCAATCGCTTGGCTGCGGATGGTATCGACAAGGCCCGACTTGACTTCGGGATCCTTGCTGAAGAACACGGTCTCGTGCGCCATTTCGTCGGCGTATTCGGGGTTGTTCTTCTTGCGGTAAATCCAGATCGGTCCGAACAATTCGCTCTGGCGGAACACGATGTCGTCCGTCTTGATCATTTCGAGCATAGCCATGAACGTCACTGCCGCGACAATCGGATGCGAGTCGTTGTCGAGCAAGTCTTCGAAGAGCGCGCGCCCATGCACGTTCAAGAAGTTGTTGATGGCTTGCTGACGGTCCTGAATGGTCACGTAGTCCAATTCGATATGGTGGATCGTCTCGGAAATCTTAGTCTTTAAGCTCTTTTGGTAAGCGCGGAATAGCTGCCAGATGTTTGCGTCGGCGAGAGTGTCATCATCGCTTTGCGTTTTTTCGAGGCGCCCGCGGGAATACGTTCCGAAGTTCTTCGCTTCCATTTCTTGGAGGCCGCTTGCCACTTGCTTGAAACGCTGGTATTCCAACATTTCCTTCATGAGCTTTTCGCGGTCTTCGTTGTATTCCTCTTCCATCTCCGGGTCGCGTTCTTCGGCGGGGAGCAGTTCCTGCACCTTGAGCGCCATCAAGCGGCTCGCCATGAACAAGAAGTCGCCAGCCTTGGAAAGGTCTGTTTCGGAATACTCGTTCACCCACTTGAGAAAGTCGTCTGCGATTTCTGCAATGGGGATCTGGTCAAGTGTCATTTCCTTTTTCTGAACGAGATAGACAAGCAAATCCATCGGCCCGTTAAACGAACCGATTTTTACCTCGTAGTCTTCTTGTTCAAGAACTTCGGAATCAACCATTACGGGTTAAATGTAGTAAATAGGAGGAATGAGGTCGGAGCGAAGCTCCTTTGAGGCTTGAGGTATGAGATGAACTCAAAGGGCGCTGTGCGCCCGAGCTCAAAGCGTAGCGACCTCACACCTCAAAGCGAAGCGCTATTCCACTGTCACGCTCTTGGCGAGGTTTCTCGGCTGGTCCACGTCGTTTCCACGCAATACGGCAATGTGGTAGGCGAGGAGCTGGAGCGGGATGCAGGTGAGAATCGGCATGAGCATCGGGCGTGTCTTCGGGACCGTAATGATATGGTCGGCGATTTCGTCGAGCGGGTGGCAATCTTCCGTTGTAACGGCGATGACCTTGCCGCCGCGAGCCTTGATTTCGCGGATGTTGCTGATAATCTTGTCGAACAATGCATCCTTCGGTGCGATGACTACGACGGGCATGTTTTCGTCGATGAGGGCTATCGGACCGTGTTTCATTTCGGCTGCCGGGTAACCTTCAGCGTGGATGTAGCTGATTTCCTTGAGCTTCAAGGCGCCTTCCATGGCGACCGGATAGCAGAAGTGGCGACCGAGGTATAGGAAGTTGTTGGCCTTGCAAAGGGTCTTTGCAATTTCGGCAATGCTGTCAGAAAGTTCGAGCGTCTTGGATACGAGATCCGGGAGGTCCAAAATATCCTTGACGATTTCGGAACCGACTTCAAAGCTGATGCGACGCTGGCGACCGAGTAAAAGTGCAATCATTGCAAGTACGGCAACTTGGCTTGTGAATGCCTTTGTACTGGCAACACCGATTTCCGGACCTGCGTGCAGATAAACTCCGCCATCGCTTGTACGTGCAATTGTCGATCCGACGCCATTACAAATGGCAAGAACCGTAGCGCCTTTCTGCTGAGCTTCCTTGAGGGCGGCAAGAGTGTCGGCGGTTTCACCGGATTGGCTAATGGCAATGACGAGTGTCCCCGGTTTGATAATCGGGTTTCTGTAGCGGAATTCCGACGCGTATTCGACTTCGACTGGAACGCCCGCCAAGTCTTCAATCATGTATTCTCCCACCATACCGGCATAGTAGCTTGTACCGCAGGCAGTGATGATGATACGATCGATGTTTCTAAGCTCTTTGATGTTCGTGTCGAGACCGGCGAGTTTGGCATTGCCTTCGGCAGTGAGCAGACGACCACGCATGGTGTTGCGGAGCACTTCGGGCTGCTCGAAAATTTCCTTGAGCATAAAGTGCGGAAATCCGCCCTTGGCCACAGCATCTGCATCAAATTCCACGTCCTGGACTTCGCGTTGCACTTCGTGGCTGCTCATGTTCACGATGGAGTAACCGCCGTCCTTGATTTGAACAACGTCATTGTCGTCCAGATAAACGACTTTTTGAGTGTGGTTGATTATGGCCGAAACGTCGCTAGCGAGATAAAAATCGCCATCGTTTCCTATGCCTAGGATAAGCGGGCTTCCGCGGCGTGCGCCAATCAAAACGTTTGGTTCTTCGTTGCAGATAATACCAAGACCGAAAGTTCCTTCAATTTGTTTAAGAGTCTTGAGAACTGCTGATTTCAGATCGCCGTTATAATAGCGGGCGATGAGGTGTGCTACCACTTCGGTATCGGTTTCGGACTTGAATTCAACGCCTTCGGAAATAAGCTTGGCCTTGAGGCTTGCGTAGTTTTCGATAATACCATTGTGAACAATTGAAATCTTTCCATCATAGCTGGTATGCGGGTGTGCGTTTGTTTCTGTTGGAGCACCATGAGTGGCCCAACGGGTATGGGCGATACCGACGCATCCCTTGAGCGGAGCGTTTTTTAATTTATCTTCGAGAGCTTTGATTTTTCCTGATGCACGGACAACTGTTATTTTGTTTTTGTCGATAACGGCAACTCCCGAGCTGTCATAGCCACGGTATTCCATTTTTTTGAGACCTTCGACGAGGACTGGTAATGCGTCCCCTTTTCCATTATATCCGATGATTCCGCACATATTATTCCTGATACTTAGATTATTAGCCGAAAATATACTAAATGTAAAGGTAAAAAGAAAATATTCATGTGTTTTGTCTGGAATGTTTTACTATTTTAAAGGAGTCTATTTTTTCATAGAGGATAAAAATGAAGACTAAACTGATTATTGCAGCTGGCGCTCTTGCCATGCTTATGACTGGTTGCGAACCGTGCAAAACGGCATCTACCGAAAAGACTTCGCTTGTGACTGAAAAGGACAAGTATAGCTATGCTCTTGGTGCTCATTTCGGTAACCAGGCTCGTTTCCAGCTTGTGACTCGTGATTCTATCGATCTCGATCTCGACCTTTTCATCCAGGCTTTCAAGGAACGCTATAACAGCGATTCTGCTAAGTTCTTGATGAACGACTCTGTCATCATGGAAACGCTCAACAAGCTTTCTGCTGACCGTCAGGCTGAAAAGATGAAGAAAGATAGCATCGCTGCTGAAAAGAACAAGGCTGAAGGCGAAGCTTTCCTTGCTCAGAACAAGACTGCTGAAGGTGTCGTGACCACGCAATCCGGTCTTCAGTACAAGATTGTAACTGAAGGTACTGGTGCAACTCCGACTGAAAATGACAAGGTCAAGGTTCATTACACGGGTACGCTCCTCAATGGCGAAAAGTTCGATAGCTCTGTCGATCGTGGCCAGCCGCTCGAATTCCCGGTTACTGCTGTGATTCCGGGTTGGACGGAAATGCTCAAGCTCATGAAGGTTGGCGAAAAGGTTATCGCATGGATCCCGAGCGACCTCGCTTATGGTTCTCACGGCAACCGTGCTATTCCGGGTAACAGCGTTCTCAAGTTCGAAATGGAACTTCTCGATGTTATCGCTATGGAAAAGCCGGCTGAAGATCAGAAGCAGCCTGCTAAACCGGCTAAGCCTGCCAAGCCGGCTAAAAAGTAATTTTCGATTTTAATTAGAAAATTCACGCCCTGCGACTTAAGCCGCAGGGAGTTTTTTTTTCATGCTCCGCCCGCATTCTATTCCGTTATGAAATTAAAAAGAGGGCATTGGGTGAAAAGCCTAAATATTTTTGTCATCCTGGACCCTGGAGTGTAACGATAGGGGATAGTATCCAAGAAATAAAATTTTATCTTTTCGTTTGAAATCTTTAGAGCGGGTGTTTATGTCCAAATATTTCTTTTTACTGTGTGCCGCAATTTTTGCATTTACCGGATGTAACGAACAGAAGAAAATTGATGCGTTGACTCAAGAAAACGCTAAGCTTGAAGCGGCTGCAGATTCTTTAAAGGCCTTGATTGCCAAAGCTCAGGGCGAAACTTCCAAGTGGCTTGTGAAAAATGATACCGTTCGCGCCGGTGACGGCCTTTTCCAGGTGCTTTACCGCATGAACATCAACGAAAAAGAACGCGGGAAAATCGTGATTGCCTTGCAGGACTCTGTTGAACTTGCCGCGCTCCGCGTGGGGCAGGTTTTCTATGCCGCTCTTGATTCTGCTGGCGATGTCCAGCGTTTCCGCTTTGCGCCGAACCCGGCTACCGTTCACATGTTGAGCAAGACAGAATCGGGATTTGCATACAACCGTATCGACAAACCGGTGACGGTTCGCCAGTCTGTTTTTGAAGGTTCCCTTGAAACGGGAAGCACATTGAGCGGTATTTTGCATAAGGTCGGTGTTCCGGGACGCATGGTTGGCGTTGTGAGTGCCGTTTTGCAGTGCAAGGTGTCTTTCCAGCTGGCTCGCCCGGGTGACAAGTTCCGCATCTTGCTCGAAGAAAAATTCTATCAGGATTCTATCTGGATTAGCGGCAAGGTGCTTTATGCCGAATTTAATGGTCATACCGTCGGCCATCACGAAGCTTTCCGCTACGAAGACCCGGATCCGAAGAGTACTTTCAACGCTCACTATACCGAAAAAGGCGAGGCTCTCATTTTCGAAGGACTGCGTTATCCGCTCGATCGTTTGCACATCACGAGCCCTTACGGCTCTCGTATCCATCCGATTACGGGACGTCGCACGGTTCATCACGGTATCGACTACGGTAGCCCCAAGGGGTCTCCGGTGTATGCTGTAGCCGCAGGTGTTGTAACGGTTTCGGGTTACGATGACTTGAGCGGAAACAAGATTGCCATCCGCCACAGGGATAATACTGAAAGCTGGTACATGCACCTTTCAGTGCGTGGCGTGAATGTCGGTGCGAAGGTTGCTCCGCGTCAGGTTATCGGTAAAGTGGGTTCCACCGGTCGTAGCACGGGCCCGCATTTGCACTTGGGCTTCAAGGATGCTCGTGGCAACTGGATGAACCCTGCCAAGAAGACGATGATTGCAACTCCCAAGCTCGAAGGCAATCGCCTTGCTCGTTTGAAAAAGCAGGTGGCCAATATCCGCAAGGAAATCGAACTTACACTTGCTTCTCCAGCTGTCAAGGTGAACGATACGGACGTGCTTGTCCGTATGCGCGTGCTGAAATAATTAAGCTTTTAGAATTTCTTTCTGTATTCTTCTGGCAAAAGGTAGCTGCCCGGTATCGTATCGGGCCTGGAACCGATTTTTGCGAAGTGTCCCGTGTTTTCGGTACCGTAACCAGCGATTCTTGTGAAGTTCATTGCTTTTGCAAGTTCTATCGCTTTTTCGAAAGCTAAAGATCTATCGTTGATAGGGAAGTCTGGTTCAATCCCGTACCTGTGGAAAATGCCGCCATTCTTATCAAAGAACTTGTAGCTTGTAATTGAATTTAGGGCTAGGGATGGGGTTAGCTGAAGGTGTTGGCCGATGCCTTTCCCATATGTGGTGGAACCAACGACAGGGGATTTTTTGTTCGAAGTGATTGAAGCGATCATGGTTTCGGAACAGCTTGCGGTATTGCCGTTTGCTAGAAATACGAAATACCTGTCTTTGCCAATCCCGTTCACGGAGCTCATGTGGTATACCGTTTCCATGATTTGTTTTTTGTGAATTGTATCGGCCTTGGTCGAGTCCATTCTTATGACAGTGTCACCCTTGGCGAGTAATGCTTTGGACATGGCTATGCATTGATCGATATCGCCGCCACCGTTATCGCGTAAGTCGATGATGGTGGATTTGTATTTTTCTGTTTCGCGGAGGTACCCGATGAATTCTCCGTACGTGCCGGAATCGCTTGATGTTTGGCCTTGGAATTCGTGGATGGTGATGATGGGAATGGAATCTTTGAACGTTAAATTTACGGTTGACACATTGTATGTGCTGATGACGTAAGAAATGTTTCGGGTAATAGAATCTCTCTTAATAGTGAAGTTGATTATATCGCCTTCGTTTGCTGTCGTTAGCCTATTGAAAGCGATGTCGTTTGTTGGAGGTACGCCTTCGATGGCGATGATTTCGTCACCGCTTTTTAGTCCAGCTTTTTCGGCGGGAGATGTTTTGGCAACGCTTTCGATAACGTATTTCCCTGTCGAAAGGTAAGATGAGTCGAGGGTAAAACCGTTGTCGACCGACTCCGTGGCGCTCATTAATTTATTCAGCCATGTTATAGAACGAGACGGATCCAGGTAGTACGTGTACGGATCGTTCATTTGCTCGTACATGTAATAAATATTGAAATAGTCCCACGGAATGTGCTCGTCCAGCATGGTTTGAACATCTGCTTTGCCGATATAATCCTGTGGAGCGCCAAGATATTTGTCTTGGTCAATGTAGTGGTAATGGAGGAGATAGTAATTATGGATAAATTCTGGCGTGGCTGTATTTGCACTTATCCGAATGAGATCCTGCATGTTGTCGCTGTATGGCGTAGTCCCGTTGTCGCTATCTGGGGAACAAGCCGTTGTGCAAAAAACTAATCCGCAAAAAACAAACGATGTGATTGTGTTTGTTAACGATGTAAGTCGTTGTACGCCTTTAAATAGGTGTCTATGTTGGTCCATTCTATGGCTCCTCCTTCAAATTCCAAATTTGCATTATAATATACAAATTCGTTTCCCTGTTTCGCTAGCGAATTATCTTGGCTTGGTATTTTTACACCGTAGAGTTTGTGCGCTAATTGAGCGGCACAGTTTTCGCCAAGTTCGTTGCATTCGTATTTGGGGATGATTCCTGTTTTGTGGTAGGAGTTGCCTTTGGGCGTCAAAAATTCAAAGTTTGTTATTGTTGCAAGTCCACCTGCGTACGTGTAGAAGGTCGATTGTCCGATGCCTTTTCCGTAAGTTCTTGTGCCAACAAATGGAATGTCGGTCGTTTCTGTGACGGCGGCAATGAATATTTCGGCACAGCTTGCGGAACCCCTGTTGGCCAGGATGATGAATTTGCCGGATTCTCCAGGATCGCCTGCTTTGGCTTTTATGGATGTCATCGTGTATTTTGTTTCGCCGTTTTCGTCGAGGGATCGTTGGCGCCTTGTGGAAAGCGTTCCTTTGCTGGCGAAGAGATCGGCCATGGCGATGCACTGGTTCACATGCCCACCGGGATTGCCTCTGAGATCGAGTACGCGAACGCGTTTATCCGAAGCCGTTGAATCAAGATACGATTTGAGTTCGCCGTAGGTTCCGCTATCGGGATCGGCGGTCTTGAGCTTGAACGCTTCGATGGTAACGAATACAATGCCGGGAGCGTTCTTGGATGAATCTTGATATAAAGTGTCGATGAATATGGTCGGAGCGTAGACTGTATCTTTCTTGAGTTCGTACAATGTCGTGTCTTTATGGTAGGCAACGAGAATGTTTACTCTTTCACTATAATCTACAATGGAATCGTAAATATCTCTTGCTTGCTCCCCTTTAATCTCGATATCGTTTGCCTTTAGGATGTTGCCATATTTGGGGACTCCAGCTTTCCCGGCAGGGCCTTTAGGGTAAACTTGCGTGATGATAATCGGATGCTCTAGATTCCAGTTGTTGAAATAACGCATTCCGATATCGCCCCCGATGACCTTACTTGTATTGATATGGGTTACCCTATCTTCACTTTTGGAAGGAGGCGTGTATGTTGTAAAGGGGTCCGTGAGGGTCTTGTAGAGAACTTGGACGGAATCGCCGTCATCGGGCAAATTCGGAAGTTCCTCTTCGTACAAGTATACTTTTTGCAGGAGCCAGTAGTTGAACGAGTATTCTGTAGGCTCAGACGTGCTCTTGACCGGGTGGATGAAATCGCTGCAAGCGGTGAGGAAGAGTAGAATGGGTATGAGCACGCTCATTGCATTCGCTTTGAGGTGTGAGCGCGGGGGCTTTTGCCCCCTTTGAGGTAAATTAATACGCTGTGAGCGTTTTGCAAATAAAGAATTGCTCATAAAAATTAATAACCTCACTCCTTAAAGCCCGCCATGGCGGGCGATCTCATACCTCAAGGCTAAACGCCTTCGGCGCTTACTGATCGATGTTCAGGCCCTTCTTGTCCAAGAGAACGCGAGGAATGCCTTCTTCCATCGGGTTTTCGATGACGGAAATCGTCTGGAGGTTGTCGCATTCGGCGAGAGTTTCCGGAAGGGTGGCAAGCTGGTTTGCATCAAGCACAAGTTCGCGGAGGTTCTTCAAGCTGCTGAATTCGGACGGAATTGAACCCAAGCGGTTACCGGACACCATAAGGATTTCGAGGTTCTCAAGGTGGGAGAGCGTTGCCGGAATGGTCGTAAGCTCGTTGTTGTCGAGATAGAGCTTCACGAGGCTCTTCATCTTGCCAATCGTGGCCGGAATTTCAGAGAGCATGTTGTCGTGGAGCGACAGCTTGATCACCTTCTGCCAGTTGCCCATTTCCAGCGGCAAATCCAAAAGCTGGTTTTTTGCGATGTTCACGGTCTGGAGGTTCACGAGCTTGCCTACCGATTCCGGAAGGTCCGAAAGGCTGTTGTAGCCGAGGTAGAGATTCTCAAGGTTGGTGAGCTCGCCAATGGATTCCGGAAGTTCCATGAGGTCGTTTTCGCTTACGGAAAGGCTCTTCAAGTTCTTCAGAAGACCGATATCGTCGGGAATTTCGACGAGCATGTTGCGGTCGAGGTTGAGTTCCTCGAGGGATTCAATTTCAAAAAGTTCGGGCGGCAAAAGGCGGAGGCCCTTCTGAGACAAGTCCAACGTCTTTGCTTTTTCCTTTTTTGCTTTCGCTATAACATCAAGTAAATTCATAAAAAGACTCCTAATGTTTAAATCATAGCTTTTTTGTAAAAAAAAACATGATTTGATACGAAAAAAACATAAAAAATGATGTTTTTATCCATTTGTTCACTAAAAATTGGACGTTTACACCAAAAAAATGCATGTTTTATCTTTTTTTGCACGCAAATGTTATAATTTGAAGCTATTTTTAGGGTGCGAATTACGAG
>Ga0265298_10002617_pt1 | contig 24741 bp, 21 predicted proteins | sample AusTroGonzalo_MG_3_FD_193486 | JGI IMG/M metagenome (GOLD analysis project Ga0265298, IMG submission 193486) | Bovine rumen microbial communities from tropical cattle in Woodstock, Queensland, Australia - Gonzalo_01 | ecosystem: Host-associated > Mammals > Digestive system > Stomach > Rumen ...
CCAAAGTAGTTGTGATGGGGTCCTCCTGGTTTCAGCGTTTTCACCAAGTCGATATATTTGTCGTAGTCGCTATTATCCTCATCAGGCAGCGTTTTCGGATACTCAGGATGGTTGGGTGTATAGCTTTCAGCAATCTCAGCACGTTGCACGTTGACCTTCACAATACCAAACCCACAGACAAGATAGGCATAGACACCATCAATACGGATACTTTTTACCGTCTTGTCGCCAGTCATCACTTTCGTATAGAGATCACTGATGTTAGTGATATTGCCATTGGTTTCAATCAGGTCGATGTTGGAGTTCTTGTAGACAGCAACAAGACGCTTGGCTTTCGGACACCAGCGGATGTGGCTGATGTTGGTGTCAGTAAGGCCGTTCACCCTGTCATAAGTAACGATAGACAGGTCGTTTTTGTTATACTGATAGAGACCATTAGAGGCCAATACAAAGATATCATCTCCTGCTGACTGAATTTCTTGGATATCGTGATAAGCCAAGTAATTGCGCCAAGTGCCGATTTGACAAATTGACAATTGACAATTGACAATTGACAATAACAGGACAATGATGATTTTCTTCATATTTCTATAGCGTCTTTAGATATTCTGCCAATTTTTGTGTGGCTCGTGCACGATGGCTGATTTGGTTCTTGATGTCAGCCCCTAACTCAGCAAACGTCTTGTCATATCCGTCAGGACGGAAAATAGGGTCATAGCCAAAGCCCTCTGCCCCACTCTTCTCTCGTGTGATCTCGCCCTCGACAATGCCTTCGAATTGATGAACCAGCTTGATGCTCGTACAACCACAAGAACATACGTCTTTCTTTTCTATAAACGCAATAACAGTGCGAAATCTTGCCTTGCGATTGTTATTATTTGCTAACTCACGCAACAAACGGGCCATATTGGCCTCGCTGTCGTGGCTTTTCCCGATGGCAAAACCATCGGGCACACCCATGGCAGCGTAGCGGGCGCTGTACACTCCTGGGGCGCCATTAAGTGCCTCAACCTCAAGGCCCGTATCGTCAGCAAAACAGCTCAGATGGTATTTGTTGTAGATGTATTCGGCCTTCATCAGTGCGTTTTCCTCCAGCGTCTGACCAGTCTCAGGAATATCCTCATGACAGCCTATATCCGCTAAGGAAACGACCTCGAACGAAGGCCCTAAAATAGCTCTGATTTCAGAGAGCTTATGTTCATTATTGGTGGCAAAAACAATCTTCATGGGGTAGGGGTGTTAGATAACGTAGATTTGTGATGTTCCTTGATCTTCACTTTCATCTCGTCGAAGCCCTCGCCATAGACACCAATAACGCTTGACTGTGAGACGAAAGCATTGGGGTCTATCATTTTGATGAGGCGGAAAATATAGACACTCTCGTTCTTCTTGGCCAGAATACAAAGCACTTTGCTTTTCTGACCCGTATACCATCCGTGTCCATCGAGGATAGTGACGCCATGCCCCATCTGAGTACCAATGGCGTTAGCAATCTCCTGCCATTTCTGAGTGAATATCATGAATTGTACAGACTGTCTTCGTGCATTCATCACGTAGTCGAGTACATAGTTTTCCATTGCCATCACACAGAAACCAAACATCACCTTATGAGCACGCTCCAGATAGGTGCCGAACTGTGGGAAGAACATACATGAGCCAATGATACAGAAGTCAGCAGCAATGAGCACAGAACCCAGTGAAACGTTGCTGTGATACTTGTTGACAGAGGCAGCAATGATGTCCGTACCACCTGTCGAGCCGTTGTTCATAAACACGGTGGCCAGTGCGATACCCGTCAGTACACAGCCTATAATCATCGACATGAAGTCCTGTCCTTCGCCCATCAGTTTGAAGGGAAGGCCATTTTCTTGCTTGGGAATGATTTCCTGAGCGAACATCAGCATGAAATACAGCGTGAAGATGGCGAAGATCGTCTTCATGAGGAACTTCCAACCCAGTATCTTCAGTGCCACTACAAGCAATATGCCATTGATGATGATATAGGTGTTCTCCAAATGGAATCCTGTGGCATAGTAGATGATGGCCGAAAGACCCGTCACACCTCCAGCAACTATCTGGTAAGGCATCAGGAAGACAGTAAATGCAATGGTATATATAGCAAGGCCAAGGGCTATAAACAGATAGTCCTTGACCTCGTTCCATATCATTTTATGATTCAGTGTCATTTATTTCTTAAACACAATGTTCACCATACGCTTAGGGACGATGATAACCTTCAAGATTTCTCCTTCAATGTATTTTGCAGAACGTTCATCGGCCTTGACAGCAGCCTCGATAGTAGCATTATCTGCATCAGCGGGGAACTCCATATCGAAGCGTGTCTTACCATTGAAGGCAACACCCAGCTTAACGCTATTTTCGACGAGATATTCCTCATTCCAAGCAGGCCATTTAGAGTCGCAAACACTACCCTTCTCGCCCAGAGCCTCCCACAGTTCTTCAGCGATATGGGGTGCAAATGGTGCAATGAGGATGACCAACGTCTTCAGGGCCTCGCGACTCTTGCACTTTTGCTGAGCCAACTCATTGACGCAAATCATGAAGGCAGAAATAGAGGTGTTGTAAGAGAATACTTCGATGTCCTGCGAAACCTTTTTAATAAGCTTATGGACACTCTTTAAGGCCTCCTTCGTAGGCTCACTGTTGTCTACTAGCAAATTGCCATCAGGATTCTCGCGGGTGTTGCCATAGAACAATGCCCAGAACTTCTTCAAGAAACGGTGGCAACCATCGATACCATTGGTGTCCCAAGGCTTCGACTGTTCCACAGGACCCAGGAACATCTCGTAGAGACGCAGGGTGTCGGCACCATATTTCTCGACGATCATATCCGGATTGACCACATTGAACATTGACTTCGACATCTTTTCCACTGCCCAACCACAAACGTACTTGCCATCCTCGAGGATGAACTCAGCGTTGTTATACTCAGGACGCCAAGCCTTAAAGGCCTCAATGTCGAGCACATCAGCTGAAACGATGTTCACGTCGACGTGGATAGGCGTTGTGGTGTATTTGTCCTTCAAGCCAAAGCTGACGAACTTACCCTTTTCGGCACCCTCGTCCTCAATACGATAGACGAAGTTGGAACGTCCCTGAATCATACCCTGATTGACGAGCTTCTTGAAGGGCTCGTCCTCGCAAGAATAGCCAGAGTCATAAAGGAACTTGTTCCAGAAACGACTGTAGATTAGGTGACCCGTAGCATGCTCCGTACCTCCTACATAGAGGTCAACATTGCGCCAGTACTCGTCAGCATCGCGGCTCACAAGGGCTTTCTCATTCTTGGGATCCATATAGCGGAGATAGTAGGCAGAGCTTCCTGCAAATCCAGGCATGGTGTTCAGCTCCAAGGGGAATACAGACTTGTTATCAATCTCGTCCTTGCTCACTACCTTGTCGAACTTCGTATCCCAAGCCCACATCTTGGCACGTCCCAATGGTGGCTCACCAGTCTCTGTTGGCTTGTACTCGTCGATCTCAGGCAACTCCAGAGGCAGACACTCCTTGGGAATCATATAGGGCATATCGTCCTTGTAGTAGACAGGGAACGGCTCGCCCCAATAACGTTGACGAGAGAAGATGGCATCACGCAGACGGTAGTTCACCTTCACACGACCCAAGCCTTGCTCTGTGACGAACTTCTTCGTAGCAGCAATGGCCTCCTTAACTGTCAAGCCGTTGAGGCTGAACTTAGCGCTTGCAGAGTTGCACATGATACCCTCTTTGGCATCATAGCTCTCCTCAGAGACATCAGCACCCTCAATCAGAGGAATGATAGGCAGGTTGAAATGCTTGGCAAAGGCGTAGTCACGAGAGTCGTGAGCGGGTACGGCCATGATGGCACCAGTACCATAACCAGCCAACACATATTCTGCAATCCAGATGGGGATCTTCTCGTCTGTAAACGGATTGATGGCATAGCTTCCAGAGAACACACCTGTCACCTTGTGATCCATCTGACGATCACGTTCTGTGCGCTTCTTTACGTAGTCGAGATATTTTTCTACTTCTTCTTTTTGCTCAGGTGTGGTGAGTTCTGCCACGAGCTCTGATTCAGGTGCTAATACCATGAATGTCACACCAAACATCGTATCAGCACGAGTGGTGAAGATGGTGAAATGCTTGTCGCTGTCAGCAACGTTGAACTCCACTTCAGTACCCTCTGAGCGACCAATCCAGTTACGTTGTGTTTCCTTCAGCGAATCTGTCCAGTCAATCTCCTCCAGACCATCGAGCAAACGCTGAGCATAAGCGCTGACACGCAGACACCACTGGCGCATCTTCTTCTGCACCACAGGATAGCCGCCACGAACTGAAACACCATCGACAACCTCGTCGTTAGCAAGTACAGTACCCAACTTAGGACACCAGTTTACCATTGTGTCAGCCAGATAGGCAATACGATAGTTCATCAGCACCTCTTGCTTTTTCTTCTCAGAGAAGCTGTGCCAGTCAGCAGCAGTGAAGTGAAGCTCTTCTGTACCAAGGGCACCACAATCCTCAGAACCCATCAGTTCGAAGTGTTCAATCAACTTGATGGTTGGCTGGGCTTTCTGTGAGCTGAGGCTATAGTAGCTCTTGAACATGCGCTGGAAAGCCCACTGCGTCCATTTGTAATAGATGGGGTCGCAGGTGCGGACTTCGCGTTCCCAATCGAAGCAGAAGCCAATCTTATCCAACTGACTGCGATAGCGGTCGATATTTTCAAATGTAGTCTTTTCAGGATGCTGACCAGTCTGGATAGCATACTGCTCTGCTGGCAGACCATAGGCATCGTAACCCATAGGGTTCAGCACGTTATATCCCTGCTGACGCTTGTAGCGGGCATAGATATCGGAGGCAATATAGCCAAGCGGGTGACCAACGTGAAGTCCGGCTCCGCTAGGGTAGGGGAACATGTTTAGTACGTAGAACTTCTTTTTGTTCGTATCCTCCACTACGCGGTAGGTGCCATTTTCCACCCAGCGCTTCTGCCATTTCTGTTCAATGTCTCTAAAGTTGTATTCCATATCTTTTTTCTTTTTGTTTTCTTCTTTTGGCCTGCAAAGGTACGATTTATCTTTCAGATAACCAACGGAAAATTTACTTTTTTATTACTTGAGCTAAAGCTCGAGCTCGTTCACGCTCGATAAAGCATGAGTTAAAGCTCTGCTTTATTCTCACTTAATCACGACCTTGATGGTTCTGCGACTCTTTGTCCTTATGATGTTAAGGCCTCGCTGCATCTTCTCTAGACGTCGTCCGTCAGGCGAATAGATAGCCTCTGGTTCGTCGTTCTGAACATCATCCTGAAGGTTTTCTATACCCGTTGTCGAATAGTGGTCATAGCTGAATGCCACATCCTTCAGGTCACCCCAAATGAAACGTTCCAATTCAGGATAATCGATGAAGGGGTTGCGATTGTTCTGGATTCCGTAAACAACGTTGTTGCGATCAATTTCCTTTTCGCTTACAGGGTCATTCTTTGCCCACTTCATGAGCATTTCTAGCTGCCAAGAGGAAAAACCAGGATAGGTGTTGCCGTCGAGCGTTGGTTGTGACTCAGCATAGTTGGCATACCAATCAGGTAACTTCTCTTCATAGCAGGTCACCATGTAGAAATAGGTGCGGGCAAAGTCGCCTTTATAAAGGTCGTTAGGTTCAAAGACTGTTCCCGTATATCCTGGATAGGTACAGGCTCCGAGTTTACTGAAATCGTTTTCTGACTTGTAACTTTCTCCATTCGTTTCGCCAAAGGGAAAGTTGGCACGTTTATTGTTCACCCAACCATCGGTAGGATAGAGATGGTTTAAGTCACAATGCATAGGCATTAATTTGTTTTTGCTCTTTGATCCAAACCAACTCGCAGGGAATGAGTGTTCACGATTATAGCTGTCACCCTCTTTTTTGTAGTTGGCACCTTGGGCTGAGCCACCAGGTTCATAGTTGGTCGTATTCGAATACATATCCCAAATCATACCGTCTTCACGTACGTCAGTAGTCTTAAAGTCAGTCCAAAGCAAACCATAAACATAGTCCCCACTACCGCGTTCAGTGCGATTGTAGATGATCCCACACAAAGCAGTCTTCAGTTCTGCGCCCTTTTTTCCGTCTGCTGCCTTGTAATACTCACCAGAATCGTTGGGTCCTTGGGCAAAACAGTTGGTGCTTGCAAACACAAACAGCGCCATTGTCATCATGAATAGTTTGTCAAGTTTCATAAGCGAAATAGTTTTTAGTTACAACTTTGTTTGCAAAGGTAAGAATAATATTCGAAAAAAGCAAATTCTTCCACAAATTAATTGTTAACGAAAAGGAAAATATTGAACAAAGCGACTCGTGAGAATCGCGCGAAATCCACCAACTCCTACTTCGCTCTCGTACAGCGAAAATATGGCCGTCTACTATCTCTTTGATAATCAGGGGCTTAAAAAACGAAGCCCTTTTCCGACCCTTGAAAATGCTCCAAAAGAACGCATTTTTTACTCCGTCGCGAATTATTTTCCTCGGGAGGGAAATATATTTTCCTCGGGAGGTAACAAAAATTCCCTCGGGAGGGAACAAATTTTTCTCCGAGGAAACGCTTCAACCATCCCTTTTGAGCTTCTTTTTGATGTCCGCCAGCTCTATTTCACTCCAAAAGGAAGTGTTAAATTCAAGCAACTTTTTTTTACATCTTCTGATATCTTTATTTTTTCCTTTTTATTATTATTCAAATTCCATAAAAAAAACTCCTCAAAAGTTATTCACCTTTCAACTTTTTTTTCTAACTTTGCAGCACAAAACAATATTATTCTTATTATTAACTCAAATAACAAAAAACGCTTATGAAACAAATTTTACGCTGTTCATTTGTAGCCTTGATGGCTATGGTTTGTGGAAATGTCTTTGCACAAGGAATCACAATTGATTTCGACAATGACTATGCAACGTTGTTTCCTAATCTTAAAGGCACTTCGTCTGGTTCTGGTGATAACTATGTTTCTGATGGAGATTTTACTGAAACTACAACATCTGCAGCAGTTAGTGGTTTCACCGTAACCGTTTCTGTTGCCGAAGAGGGTAAAAATGCTAATCGTATTTGGGGATCAGCTCCTCGTCTTCGTATGTATTCAGGTACTTTTACAGTGAAAGGTACTGGCATTAAGCAAATTGAGTTTACGTCAACAGCAAACAAGTTTAATCTTTCTGCATCAACAGGTACATTATCTGAAAAGGTTTGGAAAGGCGATGCCAATGAAGTAGTATTCACTGTTGGAGGCAACACTCAACTCAACAAGATTGTCATTAATGGGGACGAGCAGCAGCCGGAGACTTATACGCTGGTTGGTGCAGGAACATTAGAGAATCCTTTCACAGCCAAGGACGCTATTTATCTTGCCAATAAGGGAGAATATGCTTCTGAAAAGATTTATATCACTGGTAAGGTATTTAAAGTAAATACTAAAGACGATAATATCACAAAGTATGGAAACATTGACTATTTCATTTCAGAGGATGGTCAAGAAGCAAATCCTTCGTTTGAGATTTATCGTGGAAAGTACTTTGACGATGCTGCCTTTACAGTCGACAATAAAGTAAAAGTCGGTGATGAAGTTGTAGTATATGGAACTCTGACGATGTATAATACTCAGGCAGAGACAGCTGCAGGTGCTATTCTTGTTAAACTTAATGGTGGCACAACAAACATCAACGCTGTTAAGACAGATCAGCAAAACGGTGCTATCTACAACGTAGCTGGCCAGATGGTAACATCGAGCTACAAGGGCCTGGTGATCAAGAACGGTAAAAAGATGATTCAGAAGTAAACTAGTCATTTTATAAAAGAAAAAGGGCGAATCCTTGCGGGTTTGCTCTTTTTTGTGTACCTTTGCAATCAAAACTTAAAGCACGATGGCAAAGAAAGATGGCGAATTGACGCCCATGATGAAACAGTTCTTCGACTTCAAGGCGAAATACCCTGAGGCCTTATTGCTGTTTCGCTGTGGCGACTTCTACGAGACGTACTGCGAAGACGCCATCATCGCTTCGCGTATCTTAGGCATCACGCTAACCCATCGAAACAATGGTTATAATAAAGGCGACGAGATGGCGGGCTTTCCCCATCACGCCTTGGATACTTACTTGCCTAAGTTGATTCGTGCTGGCAAACGCGTGGCCATCTGCGACCAGTTGGAAGACCCCAAACTGACCAAAAAGCTGGTGAAGCGCGGTATCACGGAATTGGTAACACCTGGTGTGGCCATGCAGGATACGGTGCTGAATTACAAGGAGAACAACTTCCTGGCAGCTGTCCATTTTGGCAAGGGTTCGTGCGGTGTCGCCTTCCTCGACATCTCGACGGGTGAATTCCTGACGGGCGAGGGCACCTACGACTACGTAGAGAAGCTTATTGGCAACTTCCAACCCAAGGAGGTGCTTTACGACAGGGGTCGCAAGCACGACTTCGAGCGTTATTTTGGTAATCGTCTGGTAACCTTCGAGCTCGACGACTGGGTATTTACGGAGCAGACAGCCCATCAGAAGCTGTATAAGCACTTCAACGTGAAGTCGCTGAAGGGCTTTGGTATCGACCATCTGAAGAGTGGTGTCATTGCCGCTGGTGCCATTCTGCAATACCTGGAGCAGACGCTTCACACGCAGATAGCCCATATCACCAGCATTTCGCGAATCGAGGAAGAACGCTATGTGCGTCTGGACAAGTTTACCATCCGTTCGTTGGAACTCATCGCCCCTATGCAGGACGACGGCAAGTCGCTATTGGATGTCATTGACCATACGGTGACGCCTATGGGTGGTCGTCTGTTGCGTAGATGGCTTGTGTTCCCTCTGAAGGATGAAAAGCCCATTAACGAACGTCTGGACATTGTGGAGTACTACTACCGCGAACCAGACTTCCGCCAGTGCATTGACGACCAACTGCATCGGATGGGTGACTTGGAGCGTATCATCTCGAAAGTTGCAGTGGGTCGTGTGTCACCTCGTGAAGTCGTGCAGTTGAAGATGGCCCTACAGGCTATTCAACCCATCAAGACCGCCTGTCTCTATGCCAATAACGACGTGCTGAAAAGGGTAGGGGAGCAGCTGAATCTCTGTGAGTCGATTCGTGACAGAATAGAACGCGAAATACAGAACGATCCGCCTCAGCTGGTGGCGAAAGGTGGCGTTATCCGCAATGGCGTCAACAACGAACTCGATGAATTGCGCCATATTGCCTATTCAGGCAAGGATTATCTGTTGCAGATTCAGGAACGCGAAGCTCAGGAGACGGGTATCACCTCGCTGAAGGTGGGCTATAACAATGTCTTTGGCTATTATCTGGAGGTTCGTAATGCCTATAAAGATAAGGTGCCTCAGGAATGGGTTCGCAAGCAGACATTGGCTCAGGCAGAGCGTTATATCACGCAGGAGCTGAAAGAATACGAAGAGAAGATTCTAGGCGCTGAGGATAAGATTCTCTCGCTGGAAGCCCAACTTTTTAACGACCTTGTTCTAGCCCTACAGGAGTTCATTCCACAGATTCAGATCAATGCCAACGTGCTAGCGCATCTCGATTGCCTGCTTAGTGCTGCCAAGACTGCCGAGGAGAACCATTATGTGCGTCCAGTGGTGTCACCATCAGATGTGATTGACATCAAGCAGGGGCGCCATCCCGTTATCGAGACACAGTTGCCCATTGGTGAGCACTATGTGCCTAACGACATTCTTTTGGACAGTGAACGCCAACAGATTATCATCATCACGGGTCCCAATATGGCAGGTAAGTCCGCCCTGTTGCGTCAGACGGCTCTCATCGTGTTGTTGGCCCAGATCGGTTCCTTTGTGCCAGCAGAGAGCGCCCAAATCGGTTTGGTGGATAAGATTTTCACGAGGGTAGGGGCCTCAGACAACATTTCCTTAGGTGAGTCGACCTTTATGGTGGAGATGACTGAGGCTGCTAATATATTAAATAATGTGACGCCTCGTTCGTTAGTGCTCTTCGACGAGTTGGGACGAGGTACCTCTACCTATGATGGTATCTCGATAGCCTGGGCCATCGTTGAATATCTGCATGAACATCCAAAGGCTCAGGCTCGTACGCTCTTTGCTACTCATTACCATGAGCTCAACGAAATGGAGAAGAATTTTTCCCGTATTAAGAATTATAACGTCTCTGTGAAGGAGGTTGAGGGAAAGGTGATCTTCCTGCGCAAATTGGAGAAGGGTGGGAGTGAGCACTCATTTGGTATCCATGTGGCAGAGATATCGGGTATGCCTAAGAGTATCGTCAAGCGTGCCAACGTCATTCTGAAGCAGTTGGAGGCCGATAATGCACAAGTGGGAACTGTAGGCAAGCCTACAGCCGAGATTGCCGCATCTCGCGAAGGTATGCAGCTGTCGTTCTTCCAATTGGACGACCCTGTGCTTTGTCAGGTGCGTGACGAGATACTTGGCTTAGATGTAAACAATCTAACCCCACTCGAAGCTCTGAACAAGCTTAATGATATCAAAAAAATCGTCTCAGGAAAGTGAGGCGATTTTTTATGAATGACGACGTTATTTCGACATATCGACATTTCGTTTACTCCTCACCATGCAAATGATACCAATGAGGATAAACGGAATCGACAAGATCTGTCCCATGTCGAGAGGCAGCGAGGCTTCGAAGGCTTCCTGAATCTCCTTGGTATATTCGATAAAGAAGCGGAAGGTGAAGATATACGTCAGGCAGAAGCCGAAGTACCAGCCAGTGCCAATCTTCTCAGGCATCTTCTTATGCAGATACCACATAATTCCAAAGAGGATTGCGTAGGCAATGGCCTCGTAAAGCTGTCCTGGATGACGAGGCATCATGTCGACCTTCTCGAAGATAAACGCCCAGGGAACATCCGTCACCTTACCGATAATTTCAGAGTTCATCAGGTTGCCCAAGCGGATGAAACAAGCTGTCGTACCTGTGGCAATGGCAATATTGTCCAATACACGCCAAATGCTCAGCTTGGTACTCTTCACATAGAGCCACAAGGCGATAATCAATCCCAGCGTGCCACCATGAGAGGCAAGTCCTTGATAACCAATGAATTTCCATCCTCCTTCTTCCAGAAAACGGATAGGGATGAACATCTCTACAAACCCCTTGAAGGATGTCAGGAAATAGTCTGGCTCGTAGAAGATACAATGTCCCAGACGGGCTCCCAGCAGAATGCCAATGAAGCAGTAGATAAACAGCGGATCAAAGAGTTCGTCCTTGATCTTTTGTTCCTTATAGAGTCGCTTCACAACGAAGAAAGCCAGTGCCAGACCTATCAGCCAGCATAGTCCGTACCAGCGGAACGGGCCAAAGCCAGCATTCGGATTCCAAGTGATATATCCTAACAAACCTACCATAACCTACAATACCTATTTTAACTAAATAGTTAGACGTTAAACCTAAAGTGCATGATATCGCCATCCTGTACGACATATTCCTTACCCTCAATGCCCATCTTACCAGCCTCACGGACAGCAGCTTCTGAGCCATATTGGATATAGTCGTCATACTTGATGACCTCAGCACGGATAAAGCCCTTTTCAAAGTCGGTGTGGATGACACCAGCACACTGAGGAGCCTTCCAGCCTTTCTTATACGTCCAGGCCTTCACCTCCATCTCACCAGCGGTGATAAAGGTTTCGAGGTTCAGCAAAGCGTAAGCCTTCTTGATGAGGCGATTGACACCACTCTCTTCCAAGCCCAACTCCTCTAAAAAGAGCTGTTTGTCCTCGTAGCTTTCCAGCTCGGCGATATCCTCTTCCGTCTTGGCAGCAATCACCATCGACTCAGCACCTTCTTCCTTGGCCAGTGCTTCGACCTTTTGTGTAAAGGCGTTACCGCTTTTGGCATCAGCCTCGCCCACATTACAAACGTACAATACAGGCTTGGCAGTCAACAGGAACAGATTACGCGCACAGTCCTGTTCGTCCTTCGTTTCGAACTCTACGATACGGGCATTCTTTCCCTGATCAAGAGCCTCTTTGTAGGCTTTCAGCACAGCAACCTCTATTTTGGCGTCCTTGTTACCGGCAGCAGCGGCTTTCTCCGTCTTCGCCAGACGACTCTCGATGGTCTCCAAGTCCTTCAGCTGCAATTCTGTGTCGATGATTTCCTTGTCGCGGATAGGATCTATCGTGCCATCCACGTGGGTGATATTATCATCCTCGAAACAACGCAGAACATGGATAATCGCATCCGTTTCGCGAATATTTCCCAAAAACTTGTTTCCCAAGCCTTCACCCTTCGAAGCACCCTTAACGAGACCGGCAATATCTACGATTTCGCAAGTAGCAGGAACAATGCGACCAGGGTGAACCAACTCAGCGAGCTTCGTCAGTCGCTCGTCAGGAACGGTAATCACACCCACGTTGGGTTCTATCGTACAGAAAGGGAAATTGGCTGCCTGAGCCTTTGCACTCGACAGGCAGTTAAACAAAGTAGACTTACCCACGTTGGGCAGTCCCACAATACCACATTTTAATGACATCTTTTCTTATAAACGTTTATTTCTGGCGACAAAGGTACGAAGAAAAAGTGAGCCAACCAAAAGTTAGCTCACTTTTATGCTTACTCCTCTACCGAGAAGTCGTCTTTACCTACTCCGCAGATGGGGCATACCCAGTCCTCAGGAATGTCTTCAAAGGCTGTGCCTGGAGCGATACCGCTGTCGGGATCGCCTACTGCTGGGTCATACACATAACCACAGGTGTCGCAAATGTACTTTTTCATAAGCTTAATCATTTTGTTTAGTTTGTAATAGGGTGTTGATTTTCTCAACGATAGTCTCTGGTTTTATCAGATTCAGACAAGCATAATCACCGCGTTTGCAGGGTTTCTGTCCGAAGATGCTACACGGACGACAATCGAGGTCAGCTTGAATGGCATTATCCTTCGACTGGTTCCAGCCCATAAAGCCTGCCAAAGGATGCGTGGCTCCCCAGACGCTGACAACAGGAATGCCAGTCAGAGAAGCTAGGTGCATATTGGCAGAATCCATCGAGAGCATAACCTCAAGATGGCTCATCAGAATCAGTTCCTCATACATTGACTCGATGTGCTTACTGACATAAATGCAGGTGGGAAATTCCTGGCACCATTCCGTAAAGTACTTGTCTTCTTTCTCTCCACGACCAAAAAGGAAGATGCGAGCCTGAGGGTGCTGTTGGGTTAGTTGTGCAATAACTTGATGCATCAAGTGGGCAGGATAAATCTTACCCTCATGGGCGGCAAAGGGCGCTATGCCAATCCATTGCTCGCCAGCATTCTTTGTATTCACCGTTGTTGGCAACGTACTGAGGTTGCCACCTTCTGGTGGGAACAGACTGGTAAACTGGATATTAATGGAATAGCCTAAGCGCTCGAACACCTCAACGTAGTTTTGGAAAGTGGTCGGCTGTTGGGAGAGCTGTCGGTTGTCGATTGACGTCAGCTTGCGACGCCCCTTACGATGTTTGTTGATATGGGCAACCTTACAGTTGCTCATATTAAAGCGCATGCGCAGGAATTCAGAGCGCAGCACACTATGAAGGTCGGCAATGGCGGTAAACTGTTTCGCCGTCAACCTTCGATAAAGAGCATTGAGTCCACTAATGCCTCGATATTCGCCTTTCAAGTCTGCCCCCATGAAACCAACGTTTGGAGCAAGGTTCTCAAAAAGCGGCCGCGCCATATTCCTGCTAAGCACGGTAATGCGGATGTCTGGATGTTGTTTGGCCAGTGAATACACCACAGGCACAGCCATTGCAACATCGCCCAAAGCAGAGAATCGAATGACGAGAATATGCTCTTTCTTCATAAGCAGTATGCTAGTTCGACTAGTAATACTAGTAAAGACTAGTTATTTTTTATAAAGAATCGGATTGGTGGCAGGGTCGTTATACATCTTCATTTGGCGATACACCTTCATGTATTTCCGTCCAGCCTGGATGTCCTCCAACAGCTGGTCGATAGCTGTTGAAAGGTCGACCTGCTGTTCCTTTAATACGTCGAGCTTGGCTTGACACTTCTGGATATGGGTTACATCGGCATCCTGACGTTCTGTCTGTTCCTGCATATGCCAAATTTTCAAGGCAAGAATACTCAGGCGGTCTACGGCCCACGCGGGGCTCTCTGTGTTCAGACGAGCATCTGGCAGGGGCTTCACTTCGCTATAGGTCTGACGGAAATAAGAGTCGATTTCTTCCACCAAGTCCGTACGGTCCTGATTCGAACGGTCAATGCGTCGCTTCAGTCCCAAAGCCTCGACAGGATCGATGTGTGGATCGCGGATAATATCCTCCAAGTGCCACTGAACGGTGTCTATCCAGCACTTCAGATAGAGGCTGTGTTCGATAGAGCCAGTTTCGTAGGGGTTATTGATTGGAGTATCTACGTGATCTTTCAGGTGATAATCGCGTATCGCCTGCAGAAAAATCTGATTTGCTTGTTGTGTAAATGTCATAGATTTGTTGTTTTGTTTGCAAAGATACGAATAAGTGGGGGAAAATCCAAATTTATTTGATATTATTTTGTACCTTTGCAGCGTTATGAAGATAGTTGTAGACGATAAAATACCCTATATACGCGAAAAGTTAACCCTTTTGGCTGATGAAGTGGTGGCTTTACGTGGGGCCGATATCAGTGCTGATGACGTAAAAGATGCTGACGCTCTGATGGTGCGTACCCGTACCCGATGCGACGAGCAATTGCTCAAAGGAAGCCGGGTGCAGTTTGTGGCAACGGCGACGATAGGTTTTGACCACATCGACTCGGCCTACATGGAACGGGCCGGCATCTATTGGACCAATTGTCCTGGTTGTAATGCTGCTTCTGTGGCACAATATGTCGAGTGTTCCCTACTTTTGCTGGAACGCGAAAAAGGGTTGTCTTTGCGTCAGTCGACAATCGGTATCGTGGGTTGTGGCCATGTTGGCTCAAAGGTCAAAGCCGTTGCGGAACGCCTGGGCATGCGAGTTCTGATATGTGACCCTCCTTTGGAAAACACAGCAGCTAATAGCCAAAAGCCAATAGCTGACAGCTATGTATCGCTCGATGTCATTGAACGCGAGTCAGATGTCATCACCTTTCACGTTCCTTTGACACGTGATGGAGTGTATGCTACTTGGTATATGGCAGACGATGCTTTCTTTCATCGCCTCCCTCGCGTACCTTATATAATAAATACAAGTCGCGGCGAGGTGGTCGATAACGATGCGCTCCTCCAGGCGCTGAACGAGTGTAGGGTGCGCGATGCGGTAGTTGACGTATGGGAACATGAGCCGCAGCTCAACCTTCAACTACTTCAGCGGGTTTTTATAGGAACACCACACATTGCAGGTTACTCAGCTGACGGCAAAGTGAATGCCGACAATATGGTCATCGACGCGCTATGTCGCCATTTTGGTTTGAAGCATCCGGGCACCATTCAGCCACCATCATTACCTGTTGACTTTTTTTATACAGGCGATCCTCTCCAACTTTATAATCCATTGGAGGATAGTCAAAAACTCAAAGAATGCCCAGAAAATTTTGAGCAGTTACGTAACAATTATCCGCTTCGACGAGAGAAAAAAGAGTAAAAAAGCACGCTAAAAGTGTAAAAAAAGTCACTTTTATGCCCCAAAATCTGCACAGATATAGGGTAATTGTGCAAAAAAGAGTGCTTTTTTCTTAAAAATATTTGCGTAAGTCAATAAAAATGTGTTACTTTGCACCCGCTAAGCAGCACTTTGCTGCAAAGTTTTCAGAAAAAGAATCCAAATATTAACATTTTAAAGAAGAAAATTATGTCAGAAATTGAAAGCAAAGTAAAGGCAATTATTGTAGACAAACTCGGTGTAGATGAAGCAGAAGTAAAGGCAGAGGCTAGCTTCACAAACGACCTCGGTGCTGATTCACTGGATACCGTTGAGCTCATCATGGAGTTCGAGAAGGAGTTCGGTATCTCTATCCCCGACGATAAGGCTGAGAAGATCGGTACTGTTGGCGACGCTATCGCATATATTGAGGAGAACGCTAAATAAGTTTATTTGTTGATAAACCGCAGATTACGCAGATTACGCAGATAATCATTAAATCTGTGTAATCTGCGTATTTTTCAGTTATAAAATATCATATGGAATTAAAGAGAGTAGTAGTAACAGGCATGGGTGCCGTTACACCACTTGGCAATACTCCCGAGGAAACTTGGAAGAACATGCTTGCTGGTAAGAGCGGTGCTGCCCCCATTACACTTTTCGATGCATCGAAATTCAAGACGCAGTTTGCCTGCGAGGTGAAGGATCTCGATGTCAATGCCTATATCGACCGTAAGGAGGCTCGTAAGATGGACCGCTATACCCAGTTGGCCATCATCGCTGCCAAACAGGCTGTCGAGGATAGTGGGATGGATTTGGAAACAGAGGACAAGGACCGCATTGGTGTGGTCTATGGTGTCGGTATCGGTGGTATCAAGACCTTTGAGGACGAGGTGGGCTATTATGGTGCCCATCGTGAGGATGGTCCTAAGTTCAACCCCTTCTTCATTCCGAAGATGATTGCCGACATTGCTGCCGGTCAGATTTCTATTCTGTACGGCTTCCATGGTCCTAACTATATCACCGCTTCTGCTTGTGCTTCTTCTTCGAATGCACTGGCCGATGCTTTCAACCTGATTCGTTTGGGTAAAGCCAACGCCATCGTTGCCGGTGGTGCCGAGGCTGCTATCTGCGAGACGGGTGTGGGTGGTTTTAATGCCATGAAGGCTCTGTCGACCCGTAATGACGAACCCGAGAAGGCCAGCCGTCCGTTCAGCGCCAGCCGTGATGGTTTCATCATGGGCGAGGGTGCCGGATGTCTGATTCTTGAGGAGTTGGAGCACGCTAAGGCTCGTGGTGCCAAGATCTATGCTGAGATGGTTGGTGCAGGTATGAGCGCTGATGCTCACCACATCACAGCCTCTCATCCTGAGGGTCTGGGTGCCAAGCTGGTCATGAAGAATGCGTTGGAAGATGCAGGCATGCAGCCTGAGGACATCGACTACATCAACGTTCATGGCACATCTACCCATGTTGGTGACATCTCTGAGGCTAAGGCCATCAAGGACGTATTTGGCGAGGCTGCTTACAAGCTTAACATCAGCAGTACGAAGTCGATGACAGGTCACCTGCTCGGTGCTGCCGGTGCCGTTGAGGCTATGGCTACTGTGCTGGCCGTCCAGAACGACATCATTCCTCCTACAATTAATCATGAGGATGGTGACAACGACGAGGAGATCGACTATAACCTCAACTTCACCTTCAATAAGGCTCAGAAGCGGGAGGTACGTGCCGGACTCAGCAATACCTTTGGATTTGGTGGTCACAATGCCTGCGTAGTATTTAAAAAGTATGTGGGTTAATAACATCATTGACAGCATAAAGCTCCCTTTCCGTAAGGAGAAGGAGCTTTTTTCAGCCCTTTACGACATTTTGGGCTTCTATCCTCACCATATTGAACTTTATAAGCAGGCTCTGCTGCACAAAAGCGTGGGACGCAAGAACGAAAAGGGCCGTCCGCAGAACAACGAACGTCTGGAATTCTTGGGCGATGCTATTCTCGACGCCGTCGTGGGCGATATTGTGTTTCGCCATTTTGAGGGCAAGCGCGAGGGCTTCCTGACTAACGCCCGTTCAAAGTTGGTAAGTCGTGCAACGTTGGGTAAACTGGCACAGGAGATGGGCATCGACCAGCTTATCAAATATGCCGGCCACTCTACGTCACACAACTCCTACATGAACGGCAATGCCTTCGAGGCGCTTGTCGGAGCCATCTACCTCGACCGAGGCTATGATGCCTGTATGCGATTCATGGAAAAGCGCATCCTGGCTCAAGTCATCAACATCGACAAGGTGGCTTATAAGGAGGTCAACTTCAAGTCGAAACTGTTAGAGTGGAGCCAGAAGAATCGTGTCAAATTGGAGTTCAGGGGTTTGGAAGAAAGTCGTGACGAAAAGGGCAGTCCCATGTTTACTACACAGGTGCTCTTGGAGGGCCTGGAAGGTAGCAAGGGTACGGGATATTCGAAGAAGGAGAGCCAGCAGCAGGCCTCTAAAGAGACGCTGCAGCTGCTGCGTCGCGAACCGCAGTTCATTGATAGCATCTTTGCCGCTAAGGCCGATCGTACGAAGATGGAGGAAGAGCCCGTGATGGCTGCTCCCGACATCGACAAGCTTCAAGAGGAACAACAGAACTTCATCATTGAGCGCGAGCCTGAGGTGGAAACGAACTCCAAGCCCGCTGTGTGTGGCGATTCCGTTGCCATAAACGATGTCGAGTCTGTTGCTGTATCACAGCAACAAACAGACCTCGATGCTGAGATGACGCTGGACGACATTACTGCTACACCCCGCGAAAAATCCCGCGAAGAAATCATTGCTGAAGCCGAGGCCGCAGCCTTTGCAGAAGCTGAAACTGAAACCGAGGGAGCTGCATAATACAAACTCGATATGATGAGATATTGGTTATTGGCATTAGGAGTTGCTGTGGGTCTGGGAGCTTTTGCTCAGGCAGAACATCACGACTGGGAGGACAACCATGTGCTGCAAATCAATCGCGAGCCGGCACGTGCCTATTTCATTCCCTATGGTCAGACCAAGGGCGACCGCATGTTGTCACTTAATGGAGTTTGGCGTTTCCGTTGGACGAAGACGCCTAACGAGCGCATCCGTGACTTCTATCGTGCCGATTACGATGATTCTCATTGGGCCACATTGCCCGTTCCTGCCAATTGGGAGGTAAATGGCTATGGCACCCCATCTACGTCTCTGCTGGCTATCCGTTCAAGATAGATCCGCCTTACGTCACCAGCGAACCTAAAAAAGACTGGACGACTTACGAAGAGCGCAACCCCACGGGCCAGTACCGCCGCACCTTCGTTCTCCCCGCTGGCTGGACAGCCACAGTGTCCGACGGTTCTCCGTCGCGTAATGGCCAGACCTTCTTGCGCTTCGAGGGGGTTATGTCGGCGTTCTATGTCTGGATCAACGGCCATCGGGTAGGGTATAGCCAAGGTTCGATGGAACCCTCCGAGTTTAATGTTACGCCATACTTGAAAACAGGGGAGAACCAGATAGCCGTTGAGGTCTATAAATATAGCGACGGCTCGTATCTGGAGGACCAGGACTTCTGGCGCTTTGGTGGCATTCATCGCGACGTGTTGCTTTACCATACGCCCAATGTCCGTATTCGCGATGTGGCCGTGCGTGCCTCAATGGATGGCGTGTTGCAAATCAATCCGCATTTTTCCGTGTATAATGGTGAGACGGGCGACGGCTATCATCTCGTCGCAACCCTTTTCGATGGTGCACGTCCTGTGGGCTGCGGTTCTGTCGCTGCCGCTGAAGTCCTCGACCTCGCCCACAAGGCAGCCCGCATGAACGAATGGTTCCCTCAACGTGGCCACCGCAAGTTCGGCCGTATGACGATGCAGGTCGATAACCCCCGCTTGTGGAGTGTAGAGCACCCCAATCTTTATACCCTGCGTTTGCAACTGCAGAACGCCGACGGGGAAACCGTCGAGAGTGTTACGCAACAGGTGGGATTCCGCACCATCGCTATCAAGGGCGGACAATTACTCATCAATGGTCAGCCCATCAAGATTCGTGGTGTCAATCGTCATGAGCACGACCCCTATACGGCTCGCTTGATGAGCGAGGAGCGTATGCTTCAGGATTTGCGACTCATGAAGGCAGCGAATATCAATGCCGTCCGTCTGGCTCATTATCCTAATTGTCCGCGTTGGTATGAGCTCTGCGACTCAATGGGCATGTACGTCATGGACGAGGCCGACTGCGAGACGCATGGCTTGCGAGGTACGCTGGCTTCGACACCCGATTGGGCTGATGCTTTCTTGGATAGAGCCATCCGCATGGCCGAGCGCGACAAAAACCATTCCTCCATCATTTTCTGGAGTTTGGGCAACGAGAGCGGCTATGGTCCTAACCACGCCGCCATGTCGGCTTGGCTCCATGAGTTCGACCCCACACGCCCTATCCACTACGAAGGTGCTCAGGGCGACCCCGACCCTTCGACGGTCGACGTCATCTCGCGTTTCTATCCGCGTGTCATGCAGGAGTATTTGAATCCGGGCATCCCTGAGGGCTCTGACCAGGAGCGTGCCGAGAATGCCCGTTGGGAGCGGTTACTTGAAATCGCCAACAAAACAGGCGACCGTTGTACTTGGGTGGGTTCCGATGGTGGGCCTCGCCCCGTGCTGACCAGTGAATATGCCCACGCAATGGGTAATGCCCTCGGCAACTTCAAGGAATATTGGGACGAAATTAATAGTCATCCGCGCATGCTTGGCGGCTTTATATGGGACTGGGTAGATCAAGGCATCATTTGTGGCGATAGCGTGCTCTATGGCGGCGATTTTGGCGACAAGCCCAATCTGAACGCCTTCTGCATGAACGGCATTGTGATGAGCGACCGCACGCTGACGCCTAAGTATTACGAGGTGCAGGCCATCTATGGCGGGATGAGCGAACGAGAGATTGCCCAACAATACCCAGAGACTTCAGCTGCTAAGCCCAAATCGTCAAAAAACAAAAAAACACTATCGGAGTCGCTTATCGCACTCTTTTCCTCCATCAAGACACAATGCTTCCGCGCGCCAACGGATAATGACAAGAGCTTCGGCAACTGGCTGGCGAAAGACTGGAAGCGCTGTGGTCTCGATACGTTGTATATCCCTGTGTGGACTGAGCAAGACGGCAATGAATTCGTGTTTACGTTCGAGATTCCCGACTCGCTGCCCCCGTTGCCGCGTCTCGGCATTCTTATCGAACTGCCGCGAGAGTATGAACAGCTGACGTGGTATGGTCGAGGTCCGTGGGACAATTATCCCGACCGCAAGGTGTCGTGTCCCGTTGGTCTGTGGAAGTCGACGGTCTCTCAGCAGTATGTTCACTATCCGCGTCCACAGGATTCGGGCAACCACGAAGACTGCACCTATATTGAACTCCGGACGAAGAAGGGAAAGAAACTGCGCATTGAGGCTATCGACGAGCCATTCTCGTTCTCCGCTTTGCCTTACTCGGCTCAGTACATCGCCAGCAAGCCCCATGACTATGAGTTGCAGGACCAGGGCAAGACCTACCTCAGCATCGACTGCGCCGTCATGGGTCTTGGCAACAGCTCCTGCGGCCCAGGCGTCCTCAAACGTTACACCATCAACCCGAAGAAGCGCTACCAACTGAAGATTCGCATTTCTGGCGACTCCCTTGAGCGTATCTTCATGCCATGAGATGAATAGGAACCACAGACTTTTCTATCACTTTGTCGCCTTCCTGACGGTGGCTATTTGGGGCAGTACCTTTGTCTTCACAAAGATGTTGCTGCTGAACGGCCTGTCGCCAGCCCAGATATTTACCTTGCGCTTCATCGTTGCCTACCTGCTGTTGCTGGGTGTCTCGCTGACGCGTCATCACCAGTGGTTTTGCCATTCGTTGAAGGACGAACTCCTGATGGTCGCCCTTGGCATTACTGGCGGCTCGCTCTATTTCTTGATGGAGAATGCTGCCATGCTCTATACGACGGCAACGAACACGTCACTCATCGTCTGTTCCTGCCCCCTGTTCACCATGTTTCTAATAGCATTGCTTTATCGCCACACGGAGCGAATCACCCGGCTGCAGGCCTTTGGTTCGCTGATAGCTTGCATGGGAATGGCGGTCGTCGTGCTCAACGGTCATTTTGTGCTCCATCTGTCCCCCGTAGGCGATATGCTGGCCTTTGGCGCCTGTCTTTGTTGGGTGCTCTACAGCCTGCTGATGAAGGTCGGTTTACAGCACTACTCCACGTTCTTTATAACTCGCAAGGTGTTTTTCTATGGCCTTGTAACCATTATTCCATATTTTATACTGGTGCCAGGCTTTCCCCCACTCAGCACGCTTTTGCGCCCTGAAGTCCTATGGAACCTCTTGTTCTTGAGCGTTGTGGCCTCGATGCTTTGCTACCTCATTTGGACGTGGGTCATTAGCCGCCTGGGAGCTGTCGTCGCCACAAACTGGGTTTATTTCAATCCCATCACCACCATTTTCTTTGCGTGGTGGCTCCTCGATGAACAGATTACCCTATGGTTCCTTCTCGGCTCTGCCCTCATCCTCCTCGGCATGTTCCTGGCAGACAAAAGAAAGCAGTGAGCAGCCGCTTATTTGACAGCACGGATGCAACGACCGCTGAAACGATTGCTGGAAAGATTTCCGTAGTGTACTTTAACGTCGGAGAAATTGAATTCCAGACACCATGCTTTGTTCGGATTCGCCGTGTAGAGGGATGATGTCCAGTAGATGCCACTGATAGCGCGGAACTGAATGTCACCATAGTAGCGGAAACCCGTGATAGGCAGGAAAATGGAGTTGCCCGTCTTCTTACTGGTAACCTTATAGCCGTTCACGCCGTCCTGTGCGGTCCATTCCCATTTGCAATTGTCTGGGTTCATCAACTCCTCGTACTCGTCTACGGTAGGCATGCGCCATTCGCCGCCCATATTAGTGCGGGCAGCATCGTCGACGGGAGCCAGCTGGCTCTTCCTGTCGGTGGTCGAATACTTGGTAAGAAACTGAGAGTCACCCTTACTCCAGGCATAGGTGTTCCACGAGTAGTATTCCTTCGATTTGGTCTCACCCCACGCAAAATACGTGCCAAAGCCAGAAGCCTTCTTGGCACCCACATTCATGCTTGCCCATTTCACACTCAGTCCTAAATCAATAGCCTCCACACCATTTGTAGATTCCGTGACATCACCCTTTGCATAGCTTGCTGCCCCTAAAAACATGACGGCCAGCATCATCAGAAAACCCTTCTTCATATTTATATCTTTTAGATTCTGGGGTCAAAGTTACGAAAAAACGAGCGAAATGCAAAAGAAAATATAATAAAATTGGTTTTATTTCGTAACTTTGCAGCAAAATAGAACGCAATGACCATACAGCTGACATACAGAAGAACTCGCAGGTTGTCAATGCGCATCGTCAAGAATGGCGATGTACATGTGTCGGCTCCTATCGGCATGCCGAAAAGAGACATCGAGGCGTTTATCAATCAGCACCAAGAATGGATTGTTGCCGCCAGAAAGAAAACCACAGAGCGACATGCACAGCGAGCAGCGTTTTTCAGTCAGCTGCCCCTGACCACAAAGGCAGAAAAGGAGGAAGCCCTGAAAAGGGTGAAGGCATTGGTGGAACCCTTGGTGGAGCGACATGCACAGCTGATGGGCGTTCGTCCGTCGTCCGTTTCTTATAAACCGATGATATCACGCTGGGGATTGTGTAAAATCAAGGAGCGCAGCATCTGCTTTTCTACCTACGTGCTACTATTGCCGGAGTGGTGTGTCGAGCATATTGTGGTTCATGAACTTTGCCACCTGTTAGAACCCAGCCACAATACCCGTTTCCACGCCTTAATGGACAAATTCTTTCCCCTGTGGAAAGAAGCCAGAAAGAAAACCCGGGCATTTGCGGAGTAGTGGTGATCTTATTGTTCACTAACGCTGTTTGATGCGTTCTTCGATGGTCTGGAAGATGACGAAGAGCACAGGGACGATAAACAGCAGGCTGATGGTGCCGATGACCATGCCGCCGATGGTGCCTACGCCCAGCGAGTGGTTGCCGTTGGCTCCAACGCCCGTGGCCAAAGCCAGTGGCAGCAAGCCGAAGACCATGGTCATGGAGGTCATGAGGATGGGGCGCAGACGGACGGCGGCAGCATCGAGGGCCGCCTCGACAATGCCCAGTCCCTGGCGCCGCCGCGTGGTGGCGTACTCGGTGAGCAGAATGGCAGTCTTCGAGAGTAGTCCGATGAGCATGATGAGTCCTGTCTGCATGTAGATGTTGTTCTCGAGTCCCCATAGCTGCGCGAAGAGGAACGAGCCGGCCAGTCCAAAGGGTACGCTGAGAATGACGGCCAGGGGGATGAGCAGGCTCTCGTAGAGTGCGCAGAGGATGAGATAGATGAAGATGATGCAGATGACAAAGACCAGCGTGGTGGTGTTCTGTGCCGACGCTTCCTCGCGTGTCATGCCGCCAAACTCATAGCCATAGCCTTCGGGCAGTACCTGGGCAGCTACCTCGCGGATGGCGTTGATGGCCTGTCCACTGCTATAGCCTTCGGCGGCAGTGCCACCGACCTGAATGCTGGGGAAGAGGTTGAAGCGCGACAGGGTCTCGGAACCATAGATGCGTGTCAGCGTGAGATACTGGCCGATGGGCGACATCTCGCCTGATGAAGTACGCACGAAGATGTTGTTGAGCGACTCGGCATCGAGGCGATATTCGGGAGAGGCCTGCACCATGACGCGGTAAAGCTTGGTGAAGCGCACGAAATTGGATGCATAGTTGCCACCGACATAACCGCTGAGGGCCGATAGTACGTCGCTGGGCGACACGCCACGGCGTTTGCATAGGGCGGCATCAACCTCAACACGGTATTGTGGGTATTTCAGCGAGAAGTTGGTATAGGCACGGCTAATCTCCGGACGTTCGTTGAGCGCGGCAATCATCCGGTTGGTATAGTCCAACAACTCCTGAATGGTGCCGCCGTGCTTGTCCTGAATATGGAGCTCGAAGCCGTTGATGCGTCCGAAACCAGGCAGCATGTTTTGCGTGTTGACCTGAATCTTGGCATTGGCAATGTTGGCGGTGCGGCGATAGATTTCCTCAACGATGCTCTGCACGTCGTCGCCCTTGCCCTTACGTTCGTCCCACTTCTTCAGTTTCAGTGTGAAGTTACCG
>Ga0265298_10002618_pt1 | contig 24735 bp, 19 predicted proteins | sample AusTroGonzalo_MG_3_FD_193486 | JGI IMG/M metagenome (GOLD analysis project Ga0265298, IMG submission 193486) | Bovine rumen microbial communities from tropical cattle in Woodstock, Queensland, Australia - Gonzalo_01 | ecosystem: Host-associated > Mammals > Digestive system > Stomach > Rumen ...
TCAAATAAATCTCATTACCGTATTTTTTAGATAAATTTTCGGCATGATAAATCGGTGTCGGACGTCCGCTGTAATGACAATACAAATCAGTCAGAGTATTGTTAAAATCATCATCGTTAATTAAAAGCTTAAATTGCTCGTAAATCTTAGAAAATTCGGCCTTAAGCTCATCGGGAACATATTGTCCGCCAAACTCTCCGAAATAACCGTCCTTATCAACGGTTGCTGTGTATTTATCATTCATATTGCCCCCTTTCGTCAAAGCAAACTATAATCTGCCTTTTTTACCATGTCAACAATGCAAAAAAATTTATAAAATTATTTTAGGCGCTCTTGCGAAAGAAAAAAAACAACCCCATATAGATATTAGTTTAATTTATGGGAGAATTTGTTATGAGTAAACAAAAGTTCAAAACCGAAGTCAGCAAGCTGTTGGATATTGTGATTAACTCGCTGTATTCGGAAAAATACATTTTTCTGCGCGAATTGATTTCCAATGCCAGCGATGCTTGCGATAAACTGCGCTATTATTCGCTGACCAATCCGGGAATTGCCAAGAACAACGGCGATTTTAAAATCGTCATTACTCCGAACTCCGAAGAAAATACCTTAATTGTCAGTGATAACGGTATAGGTATGAACAAAGACGACTTAATCAATCATCTGGGAACAATCGCCAAATCCGGTACTGCCGACTTTGTGCGCAATGCCAAAGACAACGGCTCGGTGGTTGATTTAATCGGTAAATTCGGTGTCGGTTTTTATTCTGCCTTTATGGTGGCTGAAAAAGTGGAAGTCACCACACGCCGCGCCGGAGAAGAACAAGCTTATTTGTGGAAATCCAACGGTGTAGACGGTTTTGAAATCAGTGAAACAACCCGCGAAAAAATCGGTACTGATATAAAATTGTATTTGAAGGAAGATGCCAAAGATTTCACCGATACCATTTATCTGCGCCACATTATCCGCACTTATTCCGACCACATTAACTACCCGATTGTACTTGATTTGGGTAAAGCCGGAGAAGAAACCGTTAACACCGGTTCGGCACTGTGGACGCAAAACAAAGCGGATATCACCGAAGATCAATATAATGAATTTTACCACCATATTTCCCGTAATTTTGATACTCCATGGATGCGTTTGCATTTCAAGGCCGAAGGAAGTATCGAATACACCGGTTTATTATACATCCCGTCCGAAGCTCCGTATGATTTGTTCCAACCGGACAGACAGCAAAGCTTAAAACTGTATGTTAACCGCGTATTCATCTCCGATAAAGTTGAAGATTTGATGCCTGCCTATTTGCGCTTTGTCAAAGGAATTATCGACAGTGCCGATTTACCGCTTAACATTTCGCGTGAAATGTTGCAACACAACGCTTTGATTGCCAAAATCAAAAACGGTACGGTCGGCCGTATCTTGAAAGAGCTTAAAAAACGCTCCGAAGACTATGACGATTATATGAAATTCTGGAAAATCTTCGGAATTGCTTTTAAGGAAGGTATTTATGAAGATGTGGCAAATCGTGAAGAAATTGCTTCGCTTTCTCGCTTTTATTCCACAAATGACAAAGAACGCCTGACTTCGCTTGACGAATATATTTCTCGTGTTAAAGAAGGTCAAACCAACATTTATTACATTACCGGCGACGATGTACCGACTTTGCGCAACAATCCGCAGTTGGAAGCCTTTAATGCCAATAATGTGGAAGTTTTACTCCTGGTTGATCCGATTGACGAATTCTGGGTACAAACCCTTACCAATTATAAGGGATACCCGATTAAACATATCTCGCAAGCAGAAATGGATTTGAAGATGGAGCGCAACACTCCGAAAGCCGATGAAGGCAGTTTGAAAAAATTGACCGACTACATGACCGAGCTTTTCAAAGACGAAGTTGGCAAAGTTGTCCCGACCGAAAAACTGACCAATTCTCCGGTCAGTCTGACGGTGGAAAACGGACAAATGAGTATCCATCTTGAACGGTTGATGCGTAATCACCAACAACAAACCATGTTTGCCAGCGCCCGCATTTTGGAGGTAAACCCTTACCACCCGCTTATCATCAAATTGGCGGACAGTATGTTTGATGAAAGCCAAAAACAAATTGTGGAAGAAGTATCCCGTTTGCTTTTGGACCAAGCCAAAATTGCCGAGGGAGAAGCTATCTCCGACAGCTCCTTTTTTAGCGAAAAATTGAGTGATTATATTTTGCGCGGATGGCAAAAGAGCGCATAAAAATTCCGTGATACTTCCTAATACTCCGCCGTTTTTAACATAAGCGACGGGGTATTTTTATTTATTGACAAAAAATGTTTTTGTGCTATAATTCTTGCATAACAAGACAAGGAGGAAGGTCATGAACAGAGATTTCAACAATTCCGTAATTGAACAGGTCTATGATGATTTCAATTATCGCAAGGCAGATTTTGATGTGGCTTTGGAAGATGCCGTCAAAGATTTGGAGCCGATATTGGAACAATCTAAAAAGTCCAGAAATAAATATGAAGTTTCCGATGAATTAACCGCGTTAATAGAAGATTTCGGCGAAAAGATAGCCTTAGGTTTTGCCGAATCATCTCCGGCCAAACGTAAGGAATTAGCCCCTAAATTGGCACAAATATATTCTTCGGCAATATATATGAATCCGGAAAATACCGAAAGTATTTTAGCGGCAACCGACAAGCTCGTAAAAAATTATGAAGCCGTTGCTCACCAAGATGCAGACGTTTACGGTGCTTTCAAAAAGATATATACCACGGCGATTCGTAACGTCAGAAATAAAAATGTTTTCAAAATCGTTGCCGACAAAACCAATACTCTTGTCGGTAAAATTGATATTTTGAAAGGTACGGGAACACCGGATAAATATTTGAAAAGATTACTCGGGGATGAGCCTAAATCCGCCGATTTGCAAAATTTTGAAGACAGTTTGAAAGTTCAGTTGAAAAACAATCCGGAAGAAGCCGCCAAAAGTTTGTTCGGCAACATTAAAGAAATCGTACAAATAAAGGACGGTGAACTTCGCAAGCAAACCTTTGAAGTTATGTTGCAAAACCTGAAAAAGATGTTGGAATCTTCGGTTAAGGAAGCTCGTAAATCCCCTGAAGATATTGCCTTGCTTGAAAGCGGAATGTTCAAAATTTTTGAAATTGAAAAAGCGGTCGGACTGAGTGAAAAGGCCGACTTAAACCGTACTCCGTTTGAAAAGCAGATGCTCGGCAAAAAGAAAAAGGCAGATAATAAAGACCGTTTGGATAAACAAATACTTACCTTGCTTAACATCCCGAGCAAAAAACTGGGAATTGAGCGTGACCCGAGCAAAAAGTTTTATCCGACCAAAAAAGAAATGTTGGCAGTTGCCAATTTGCTGACACAATACAGCAAAATTGATTACGGTCTTGCCACCAACATAATGGGTAAAATAGATAAAGAGCAATTTACTAACATTGATGATACGATTATCGGTAAAATCAAGGAAGCTTTGCCCAAAATACAATACGGTGAAGAAATTGCCCCGACAATCACCGAAATCAGCAATCAAATGCACGGTGACAGTGTCCAATCCGCAAAGGAAGGCAGTAATGTTATAAAAATGGATAACCCGCAGGCTCCTAAAAGCAATCTCGTTTTTGATGTAAAAGATTTGCACAAAGGCGGAGCCGAACGTAAATAAGATATTTTGATAAAAGAAAAGCCTTGTGTTTTCCACAAGGCTTTTTCTTTATTGGGGAAGCGCAATACCGGCCTCCAGATAGTTGTTCACCAATTCGACGTATTCGCGGTGCGAATTCTCGTTCAGCTTGAACGATTCGGGGAACCTCTTGGCGATTGCCGTAAAATCCTTCTCCAAGCGGGCAATGGCACCGGAAAAACCCTGTTCGGCCAGAATTTTCAGCCCCAGCGGATGCATGGTGAAGAAGTAGAAGTTCTCCGGGTTACGGTGAAGATAGTTCTTCATCATCGCCGGGGTGATCATCAGTGCGTAAGGTGCATAGGCATCTTTGTTCGTGTGAGGCTTGTTAGAGAGGCGGAAGTCCATGAAGTGGCTGATTACATAGCCTGACTTGCCCAGTTCAATCAAACGCTCGATCTGCCCATACTGCAACATACGGTGATAGCGATTAAATCGCTTGCGGTATGTCCATTCTATCAGAAAGTCCACACCTTGAGAAACTTTGTTAATAATCTGCATAGTTGTTAAATTTATAATAGATAAACTTTTGTCTGTCTATCATATATTACCTTTTTTGTCAATATCCGATATGATAAAAATCGAAAAAATTTTCCCCTTGTCAGTATTTGAACAAGACAAAAGGAAAATTTTCTCAAACAACACGTCAGAGCGCAATTTCTATCATCGGCATAACACCAAAAGTTTGAAGTTGAGGCTTCCAACCTGATATAGTATAAGCGTCAAGGCCTAACATCCACACCAAATTGTCATACCCCACGGCAGAGCTCCAAAATGTATAACTGCATTTATTGAAGCCTATAGAAGTCAAAGCAACTTTCAAAATACGCTCATGAGAGGCTAATCTGGCAAGCTCGGATTTGCTCGGCAAAAACGCTTCGCCCCGCTTTATGCCAAATCCTTCGTAATTGACACAGAAAGTTGCGGCGGCAAGTTCCACACCTTGTTTGGCGGCTTGCTGCAGTAATTCTGCGGTTGCTTCACGACCGGAAACTATACCTGAGGTATCAATCTCAAGCGGAGTATAGCTCCACGGTAACATCATCAGAGAGGGACAAAGCCCGAGAGCTATGCCGCGATGTTCGTCAACATCAACAATCAGAGATCTGAACTTCTGACTGCCGGTCACCTTGCTCACAAACTGTCCGTCTCCCAAGTCAAACGTACAGGGCGCTACGCTCTGCAGTTTTTCACTGATAAGATTTTGTTTTTCTGTCATAAATAATAAAATTTAGGGTTGATACTAAAATGAACTAATTATACTCTGCATAATAAAAAATATGCGTGAGTATATATCAACAAATCAATAAAGTAAATCTATAAATCAATTTAGAAGCAAAAATATTTATCAATGGCGCAAAAGTCGCGCTTTTTCACGGCTCCAATCGCGTTCCTTTGAGGTTTCGCGCTTGTCGTACAACTTTTTACCGGTACCCAAACCGATATTGAGCTTTGCCCTGCCTTTATTATCAAAAAACAACTTGGTGGCAACCAACGTCGTGCCTTTGCGATTAAGCGAATTGATTATTTTGATTATTTCGCGATGGGTCAACAACAACTTGCGATTGCGGCGTTCGGCGTGACTTGAATACCCTTGATATTCATAAGCGGCAATAACATATTGGACATATAAAGCTCACCGTTTTCCTCAATACCGTAGGCATCACGAATATTGGCATGACCCAAACGCAAAGACTTGACCTCGGTGCCGGTCAACACCAGACCGGCCGTATATGTTTCCAAAATATTATAATCAAAGCGGGCACGAGGATTCTCTGCCACCGTGCCGCTGGAAATAAAATCTGATTTTTTGACCTTTTTTGCCATTATTTTACGGCTTTAAGTTCGGTATTTTTATTATCGTTATCGTTTGTTCTGGTTGCTTTTGCACGCGGAATACAATTACCTTCAACATACGCACCAGGTTCCAAAGCAATTTTGTTATAGTAAGAATTACCGACCAAACGAGCATTGTTGGCAACAAACAACTCTTCCGTATCAATAGTGCCGTTAACCGTACCGTAAACGCTCAATTTCTTTGCTCTGATATCACCTAAAATATAACCGCGTGTGCCGATAATAACTTCGTTGCACAAAATATTACCTTCAAGTTTACCGTCAATATGTATGGTATCACCGCCTAAAATATCACCTTTTATTTTAGTGTCATAACTGATAATACTCGGAACCGGTGTGCTGGAACCTCGGCTCATACGAGCGATTTTCAAATAAATCAAACGTCTTAAACTACTCATAATAAAACTCCTTATGACTTATTCATACTGCCTATGTTCACAAATGTCAACGGATTAACATTATGACCGTTGTATAAAACTTCATAATGCAGGTGACTGCCCGTTGCTCTTCCGGTTCTGCCGACTTCACCGATGGCCTGGTTATAAACAACCTTATCGCCTTTGTTCACATATATTTTGTTCAAATGCGCATACTTGGTTACAAAACCGTTATTATGTTTGATTGTCACTAAATTGCCGTAACCGTTTTTATAAAATCCGGCATCAATCACCGTTCCGGCGGCCGGTGCCGACACACGACTTCCCAATGCGGCACTCAAATCAAGTCCCTTATGACGTGCCAACTTCTTATTAAACGGATCGGAACGACCTCCAAAAGTAGAAGTCAGACGATACTTATATACCGGCTTACCGAGCGGTACTTGGCTCATGGCCGTTTTGTATTTATCCAATAAATCTATTTTTTGAAAAACCGAAGACATCTTATCCTGCAAATCCTTGCTGACGTCCACACCTTCCAAAGGTAAGTATTTTCCGCCCTGCCCGTCTTTGGAATTTGACAACGGATTAAAATATTGTTTCTGCACTTTCAACGATTTGTTTATTTCGCTTAAAGAGCCTTTAATCTTGTCGATTTCTTGCCCCGAAAGCGTTTCTATCTTGTCCAAAATGGCAATTTCCGCCGTTTCCAAACCTTTGACTGTTTTTTGTAAATTTTCCAACTTATCACCCAATACGCTCATCTTTTCACGCAAGGTATTATTTTCCTGAACGGCGATATCTTTTTGCAATAATGCCTCTTTTTTGGTAACTTTATCTTCCATTTCTCCGGCATCAATCCAGGCTTCGGAATCTGCTATCTTTTTGATTTTATCTTCCATTACCATGGCTTTTTCTTTATATTCTTTAATTTCCTTCAAACCGTTACCGGCCTCGTCCACCGAGGCCACCACATCTTTAAGGTTATTTTGCAAAGCGGTAACATCCGACATCAAATCAATGTAGGCATCTCTGGTCTTATCAAGTTCTTTATCTTTTCTGTGAATAATTTTGGCCGAGTGATGATAAAAATAATAGTTATACCCCGACCAACAAAAGACCGCAGCCATAAACATCAATACAAATACCTGCAAACGATGCGAAATATTAAATACTCTCGCACGCCCGCCGTTTCTGAATATTATTTCCTTATCCGCCAAAAAGGGCTTTTTTTCCGTATATTGCACTTTCGGCTTTCTGAATTTATATTTTCCGTGTTTTTTCAAATACTTCATCCCCTTATAAATATTCACTTGCGCTTATATATCAAGTTTTTAAAAAAATAAAGTCTTTTTTGCAACATATCCAAAGTACCGTTTTTACATACCTTAAAGTCTGTTTTTTCGTTGCAACCGTTTTGTTTTTTGCTGGACATTTTATAAAACGTAATTATCATATTTGCAGATTATTGAAAGGAAACGTTATGAGTTTGCAAACAACAAAATCTTTTTTAAATTTCAAAAACATTATCATCGTCGCCATTATCTTGGCCGCTGCGTTTTGGGGATTCAAATCATGGCACAAATCCGGCAATAACGGCGGTTTCAAAACCGTACCGCTCACCATCGGCAGTATTACCGAAAGTATTACCGCTTCCGGCACCATTAACCCGCTGTCCACGGTTTCCATCGGTACTCAGGCTTCCGGTCGCATTGCCGAAATATATGTTGATTACAACTCCGAAGTTAAGCGCGGGCAACTTATGGCGCTCATCGATCAGGATAATGCCAAGGCCAACGTTGCTCAACGCGAAGCCGCTTTGGAAATTGCCAAAGCACAGGTGGCCGTTGAAGAAAATAACATTAAATACTATAAAAAGGCTTTAGACCGTATATCCCAGCTCAATGCTTCCAAATATTCCACCGAAAAAGAACTGGAAGCGGCCGAACGTGATTATGACAATGCCGTTGCACAACTCGCTTTGGAAAAAGCTCAGGTTAAACAGGCGGAAGCTTCCCTTAACTCGGCTAAAACCGAACTTTCATACACCGAAATCAAATCTCCGGTGGACGGTATCGTAATTTCCAAAGCCGTAGAAGTAGGACAAACGGTTGCCGCCAGCTTTTCAACGCCCGAATTGTTCTCGGTGGCCGAAGACTTAACCAAAATGCAAATAGAAGCCTCGGTAGTGGAAGCCGATATATCAAAAGTCAAAGAAGGACAGACCGCCAAATTCACGGTAGACAGCTACCCTGACGAATTTTTCTTCGGAAAAGTCGTGCAAGTTCGTAATGAAGCAGTTTCCACTTCTAACGTTGTTTCATACACCGTGGTTATTGAAATAGACAACTCTAATCTTAAACTGAAACCGGGTATGACGGCCAATGTGGAAATTATCACCGCCGTTGAAAAAGAAGTTTTGTTGGCACCTAACCAGGCTTTGCGTTTCTACATGGAAGAAGGTGACGGAGCCAAACGCTATCAAGATCGCGGTATTTGGATTGTACGCGACGGTAAACCGATGCGCATAACCGTTCAAAACGGTGCCAGTGATGATGCCAATACCCATATTTTATCGGACGAACTCAAAGCCGGTGACATGGTCATTATTTCCAAATCCGGCAATAAAGAAGGTCCGAACAAAGCCATGAGAATGAGGATGCCGCGTTAATGAAATCACTGATACAACTGAAAAATATTCACAAAAGCTACCCGTTGGACGGCTTTGATTTGGAAATCTTGAAGGGTATTGACCTCAAGATTGAAAGCGGTGAATTTGTGGCAATTATGGGACCTTCCGGTTCCGGAAAATCAACGTTGATGAACATATTGGGATGTTTGGATACCCCGAGTTCGGGAGAATATCTTTTAGACGGGAAAAATGTTGAAAATTTGGATGCCGACCAACTGGCAGAAATCCGCAACCGCAAAATCGGCTTTGTTTTTCAGGGATTCAACCTTTTATCTCGCACCACGGCAATTGAAAACGTAGAACTGCCGATGATTTATTCGGGTGTCAGCGATACCGAACGCCGCAAAAAAGCCGAAGATGCGCTGAAAAGCGTAGGCTTAGGCGACAGAATGTTCCACCAACCGAACCAACTTTCCGGTGGTCAACAACAGCGTGTGGCAATAGCCAGAGCCATTGTCAATAACGCTCCGATTATTTTTGCCGATGAACCTACCGGTAACCTTGATACCAAAATGAGTGTGGAAATTATGCAACTTTTCAGCAAGCTCAATGAAGATTTGAAAAGAACCATAATTCTGGTAACTCACGAAGAAGATATTGCCCTTTATGCAAAGCGAATTATCAAAATCGTTGACGGCGAAATTCAATCCGACACCGCAAATAAAAAAAGGAAAAGCTTATGATTGAAACCAAAACCATTTTCAAGATAGCTATACGTGCCATAGAGGCTAATAAAATGCGCTCGGTATTAACCAGTTTGGGTATTATTATCGGTGTGGCGGCGGTGATTGTTATGTTGGCTATCGGTAACGGCGCACAAATTTCGTTACAAAACGAAATGCGCAGTATGGGTACCAACCTTATTATGATTCGCTCGGGTTCGTCCACTTCCGGCGGTGCGCGTATGGGACACGGCTCGCAACCGACGCTGAAAAACGGCGATGCCGATGCCATACAGGAGAAAATAGCGGCGGTTCATTTAGCCGTTCCGGTCGTTAACGACAGCGGACAAATCGTATACGGCAATTCCAACTGGGCCACCAACATTGTCGGAACCGACAATCGTTATTTTGAAATTAAAGAGTGGGATTTGGCTTATGGCCGCTTCTTTACCGAAACGGATTTACGCAGTGCCAATAAAGTTGCAATACTGGGGCAAACGGTTGCCAAGGAATTGTTCGGAGATATTGACCCTTTAGGCAAAACAATCCGCGTAAAAGGTATTCCTTTCGTGGTAATCGGCACCTTAACCGCACGCGGACAAAGCGGACCGGGACAAGACCAGGATGACATGATATATATGCCGCTCAGCACGGCACAAAAGAAAGTTTCCGGCTCGCAATTTCCGGATATGGTCAATATGTTGATGTTGCAAACCTATCGTGCCGAAGATACCTATACTTCGCAAGAAGAAATTTCGGCTTTATTGCGTCAGCGCCATAACTTGGGAATTAACAAAGATGACGATTTCACCATCATGAATTTAACCCAATTCATGGAGATGATGCAGAACTCCACCAAAATCATGACCATTTTGCTCGGTTCCATCGCTTCAATTTCCCTTTTAGTCGGCGGTATCGGCATTATGAACATCATGCTGGTATCGGTTACAGAACGCACCCGAGAAATCGGTATCCGTATGGCAATCGGCGCCAAAAGCTGGGATATTCGTTTGCAATTTTTGATGGAAGCTTTGATTTTATCTTTAATCGGTGGTCTTATCGGAGTTGCCATCGGCATTGGCGGAGTATATATATTGCCCCTGTTTACATCTATTGCGGCGGAATTATCCACATTTTATGTAGTATTACCGTTCAGTTTTTCCGGTCTTGTCGGTTTAATATTCGGTTTTTTCCCGGCTTATAAGGCCTCTCTGTTGAATCCGATTAATGCCTTGCGTTATGAATAAGCGCAATCAAATAAATTACTTAAGCTGAGCTCTATACAAAGAAGCGTAAATGCTGTCCGGATTGTTTATCAATTCGTCATGCGTACCGATTTCGGCAATTTTACCGTAGTTAACCACCACGATTTTATCGGCATGACGCACGGTTGAAAGTCGGTGGGCAATCACCAGCACCGTACGATCTTTCATCAGGTTTTCTATGGCTTGCTGTACCACTTCTTCGGATTTATTATCCAAAGCAGAAGTCGCCTCGTCAAGAATAACAATCGGCGCATTTTTCACGAACGCACGCGCTATGGCAATACGTTGTTTCTGACCGCCGGAAAGCAAGTTTCCTCTTTCTCCGATATCGGTATTCAAGCCGTTTTTCAAATCTTTAACAAAATCACTCACAAATGACGCTTCCACCGCATGATTGATTTCTTCTTCGGTGGCATCTTCTTTTCCGAGCAAAATGTTGTCGCGAATAGTACCCGAGAACAAGAAATTATCTTGGAAAACCACGGATATATTATCACGAAGCGATTGCAACGTAAAATCACGAATATCCGTACCGTCAATACAAATCTCACCCTGATTCACATCATAAAAACGCGGTAGCAAGTTAACTAACGTACTTTTTCCGCCACCGGAATTTCCCACAAAAGCAACCGTTTCGCCTCTTTTAATTTTAAGATTGATGTTATGCAAAACCGGTTTATCTTTCACATATTCAAAGCAAACGTCTTTGTATTCAATACCCTCGTTAATTCCGGTCATTTGTGTGGCATTTTCACGGTCGCGAATTTTCGGCTGGGCATACATAAGCTCAAAAACACGTTCCATAGCCATCAAGGAAACCTGTACGTTATTGAAGTTATTTCCGATACCTTTAATCGGATTATAAAGCAAAATCAGCGCGGCCACGAAAGATACAAAGTTACCTGCCGTGATTTGATGAGATAAAATCAAATAACTTCCGACCCAAATTACCAAAGCAATACCGAGCGAAACCACAAAGTGCATAAACGGTGATAACGTACCGGTACGTTGTACCATTTTCATACCCAAACGAAATACACGATGCAATGTATCATTAAAACGTTCGTTTTGATAATCATACAAATTATACGAAGTCACCACGCGATTACCGCCGACCGATTCATTAAAATGGGTAACCACTTCCGCATTGGTAAAGACGCTTTCCAAGTTAATATCTTTTATCTTTTTCCGCACACCTGTCAGCGGGAACAATGCACAAAACAGCACAACCACCGCAATAATGGCCAGTTGCCATGAATTATAAAACAACACTATTATCAAAAATATGGAAGAAAAGAAGCGGGTAAAAAACTGTTTTAAGTTATTGATAAGTCCGCCGCAAGCCGTTTCCACATCGTCATTATAGCGCATTACGATGTTACCGGAGGTATTGCTGTCAAAATAAGAAGCATCAAACTTCATAAGCTTTTCAAACAAATCAACTTTAACATCATTGGAAATCTTTCGGCCTACCCACATATTCAAATATGTCGAGGCAAAAGAAAATGCACCCTGTATAATGCTGAAAACAATGATAACCAACGGAATCCAATACGTTTGTGCACTTTGCTCAATCATCATCACATCCATATACGGTTTCAACGCCCAAGCAATAACGGCATCCATCGCACCGACCGGAATGGTTATCAAAACCCCCAACAGTGCCCTTCCCCAATAAGGTTTGATGTATGGCATCATCTGACTGTAATCATAGATGAAATGCGTATTTTTGATTTTATCAATAAGTTTCTTTAACATATTTTATCCCTATACTACCGCCGATTATATGCAAAAAAACACAAAAGTAAACACTAAATCACACATATCAACGAGAAGAGCTTTATTTATGTTAATCATAAAAAAAACGAGGATTACTCCTCGCCTTTTTCTTCACTATTTTCCGTTTCGTCATTTTTCTTGGCGATATCGGCCGCCACTATCGGATTATGCATCAGGCGATTTATTCGCTCGGCCTCCTCAAATGTGTCATCAACTCTGAAATTGATTTCCGGCGTAAAACGGAGTTTCAGCTTGTCGGCAATCAGTTTCTTAAACATCCACTTATCTGCCGACAACTGTTCCAAAACCGTACCCAAATTTTTGCCGTTAAGTGTCATTAAATACACCGTGGCATATTTCAAATCCGGCGACATTATCACATTGGTAATCGTAATAAAAGCATTACTCACCTCTTGCGAGCGTACATTACCCTGCTCTATGGCTTCGGCAATAACTCTGCGAACTTCTTGTCCGACACGCAATTGACGATTAGATAATTTTTGAGCCATTTTCAACTCCTTTTCCTACAAAGTCTTGGCAATTTCTTCTACTTCATAACATTCAATAGAGTCGTTGACTTGAATATCGCTGTAATTTTCAAAACTCATACCGCATTCAAAGCCTTCTTTAACCTCTTTAACGTCATCTTTGTAGCGCTTTAATTGTCCCAAGTTGCCGTCATGGATAACCACGTTATCGCGCAAAAGTCTTACTTTGGCACCGCGTTTAACCATACCTTCGGTAACCATACAACCGGCAACTTTACCGACACCGGTAATATTGAACACATTGCGGATTTGAGCATAACCCAAAATCTTTTCGCGCAATTCCGGCGTCAACATACCTTCCAAGGCCTTTTTAACATCATCTACCACCGTATAAATAATGGAATAATATCTGATATCAACCCCGTCACGATGAGCCATATCACGCGCTTGCGCATTGGCACGAACGTTAAAGCCGATAATCAAGGCATCGGAAGCGTGAGCCAAAGTCACATCGGATTCCGAAATGGCACCGACCGCCGAGTGTAAAACCTGTACCGAAACTTCATCATTGGAAAGTTTTTTGAGTGAACCTTCCAAAGCCTCAATAGAGCCCTGTACATCGGCTTTTATCACTACCGACAAATGCTTGGATTCACCGGATTTAATCTTATCCATCATCTGTTCCATGGCCGACTTGGTATTTGCCACAATCTTGGCATCGCGTTCTTTACGGATACGATATCCGGTTACTTCACGAGCTTGTGACTCATCCTTTACAACCACAAAAGTATCACCGGCCATAGGAGTTCCCTGTAAGCCTACCACCTCAACCGGAGTTGCCGGGGTAGCTTCAAGAACTTTTTTACCCAATTCGTTAAACATGGCGCGTACACGTCCCCACTCTTTACCGGCAATCAAAATATCGCCTACTCTGAGCGTTCCGCGTTGTACCAAAACCGTTGCCACCGAACCGCGCCCTTTTTCCATTTTGGCCTCTACCACCGTACCTTGTGCCGCATGATTCGGATTGGCTTTCAAATCAAGCATTTCGGCTTGCAACAAAATAGCTTCCACCAACTTATTGATATTTATACGTTTTTTAGCGGAAATCTCGGCACAAAGCGATTCACCTCCCATTTCTTCAACCCCGATACCGTATTGCAAAAGTTCGGTTTTAACTTTCATCGGATCGGCTCCCGGCAAGTCAATCTTGTTGACGGCAACCACAATCGGCACACCGGCAGCTTGTGCATGGCGGATAGCTTCTACCGTCTGCGGCATGATACCGTCATTAGCGGCTACCACCAATACCACAATATCGGTCACCTGCGCACCTCTGGCACGCATTTCCGAAAAGGCTTCGTGTCCCGGCGTATCAATAAAGGTAATTTTTTGACCGCCTTCAACGGTAATCTGATAAGCACCGATGTGTTGGGTAATACCGCCGGCTTCTTTTGCCACCACGTTTGTTTCGCGCAAAGCATCCAAAAGTGAAGTTTTACCGTGGTCAACGTGTCCCATAACCGTAACAATCGGAGCACGCGGCAACAAATCTTCCGCCGTATCCTCCGGACCGGTCAAGCCTTCTTCCACATCACTGTCGGAAACGCGCTTAACTTTGTGGCCCATATCTTCAACGATTATCTGTGCCGTATCGGCATCAATCGCTTGGTTAATGGTGGCCATAACACCCATAGACATCAAACGTTTGATAACGTCGGCACTCTTTTCGGCCATACGGTTGGCAAGTTCCTGAACGGTAATAATTTCCGGAATAACGACTTCCTTAATTACCTTCTCTTGCGGAGCCTGTACCGGCTGTTGTACCGGTTTAGGCTGTTTCTTTTTGAATCTGCGATGCGGCATATAACCGTAATCATCATCGTCATCATCTCCGCCGCCCATATAGTTATTAACGCTTATCTTATTGTTGCGACGTTGTACCTCAAAGCTGCGCTTTTGAATTTTCTTGCGTTCCTGTTCAAAAGTTTCTTCACGTGTCATACCGCGCTTTTCAGTAGATGCAGACGATTTCTTGTTTTTCTTGTAATAAGCCTCGTCATCATCATCGTCGTCATCATAGTCCTTAGACTTTTTGACCTTATGCTCGCTTACCGGCTGAACATTATCCGCACGCGCTTGTGCTTCTTTGGCTGCTTGAGCTTTTTTCTGTTTTTCCTCTTGTTCTGCCTTAGCCTTGGCTTTAGCCTCTTCTTCTTTTTTCTGTTCTTCGGCAGCCTTTTTCTCGGCTTCTTCGGCAGCACGTTTTTGTTCTAAAGCCTCTTCTTTTTCGGCCTGCAGTTTTTTACGCTTTTCTTCTTTAGCCTCTTCATCCTGCTTGCGTTTAGCCTCGTATTCCTTGGCTTCGGCCAAAAGTTTCAACTTTTGAGCTGTTGCTTCATCAATTTCTACCTTAGGAGTAGCTTTCGGCTGATTAGTATTTATCACCCGTTTTTTACGCACTTCCACCTGAACCACTTTCTTTCCGTCGGAAGCGGCCGGCTTATTTACATTTTTCAAAGTGAGGGTTGACTTTTTGGATAAGGTCAGTTTTCCCTTTGCACTCTCTTCTGTCATAAATCACAATCTCCATTATTCATTTAAAAAAGTCTGATATCGCTTCAAGGCAAGACCCACCATTTTACTCATCGGTGTATTTTTTACCGCCAAATAAACCGTATTTTCTCTGTTTAAGGCCTTACTTAAGGTTGCAACATCATATAGTACATATTTTTCCACATCTTTGGCCATTGCTGCGATTTTCTGCTTTCCGTCATCGCCGGCATCACTCGCTTCAATCACAAAGGCAGCCTTACCTTTAGCTATAATATCTTTAACTTTTTCCAGTCCTAATATCAAATCTCCGGATTTACGGGCCAAATTGACGGCATTTAAACCGGCCGTATGCAAAATTTGTTCCACCATATGCGGCAAATCTTCGTTTACTACCGTTTTGGTATGCAAAATTTTGTTCAGCGGATTTTTCACCGTCAATCCCTCTAAAAGCTTTTTGGAATTGGAAACATAAAATCCGTGTCCGTCCAACTTTTTATTAAAGTCAGGCAAAACGGTACCGTCACGCAACAAAATAAAGCGCAACAGCTCCTCTTTCGGCTTAATCTCGCCGGTCAACACACATTTTCTGCTTTCCGTTTCCTTTGCCATTTACATTGCCTCGTAAAACTATTCTTCAGTTTTATTCTCGTCTTCAAACCAATGTTCGCGAGCCGCCATAATGATTTCATTTGCTTCGGCTTCGGTAATGTTATCCGAACCCAAATATTCAATCAATTCATCAGCAGCCAAATCGGCCAAATCATCAATATTCTTCACACCGTTTTCAGCTAATTTGATAATCATACCCTGATCCAAACCGGCCACGCTCTCCAAACTTGCATCAATCTTGAGTTCTTTACTCTTGGCGGCAAATTCTTTGTTACGATTAGCCACAAATTCCTGAGCACGATTTTGCAACTCGGCGGCAATATCTTCATCAAAGCCGTCTATTTCAGCCAATTCACTCTGCTCGGCGGCAGCGATTTCATCAACCGTAGAGAAGCCTTCGGCGATAAGCAAGTGGGCAATCATATCATCAACATCCAAAGCTTCCATAAAGCGTTGTGTGCGAACTTTGTTTTCATTGGCACGACGTTCTCTTTCTTGTTCCTCGGTCAAAACATCAATGTTTGCACCCAAAAGTTGGGAAGCCAATTTAACGTTCTGTCCTCTGCGACCGATTGCCAAAGAAAATTGTTCATCGGAAACCACCGCTTCAATACGGTTATTTTCTTCATCCAACACAACTTTGGTTACTTCAGCCGGAGCCAAAGCGCTTACAATATATTGAGCCTTATCTTCATAGTAAGGAACAATATCAATCTTTTCACCCTGCAATTCGGTAACAATGGCTTGAACACGAATACCCTTCAAGCCCACACAAGCGCCGACCGGATCAATGGTTTTATCATTTGCTTTAACCGCAATCTTGGCCTTAGAACCCGGATCACGAGCCACACCCATGATTTGTACCACACCGTCATAAATTTCCGGTACTTCCTGAGTGAACAATTTTGCCATAAATTCAGGACAGGTACGAGATAAGAAAATTTGCGGACCTTTTGTTTCACGACGTACGTCCAAAACATAGGCTCTTACTCTGTCACCGTTTTTGAAATGTTCTCTCGGAATAATTTCATCATGACGCAAAACAGCTTCGGTTTTACCGATATCCAAAATAACGTTGTTGAATTCAATTCTTTTAACCGTACCGTTGATAATGGTGCCGATTTTTTCTTTATATTCCTCGTATTGTTTATTGCGTTCGGCTTCTCTAACCTTTTGTACAATCATTTGTTTTGCGGTTTGCGCAGCCACACGACCAAAATCCAACGGCGGCAACTGGTCAATAATAAAATCGCCGACTTTCAAAGATTTATTATAGGTCTTAGCTATTTTAAGCGGAACTTGCGCTGCTTCGTTTTCAATAATTGCATCATCTGCCACCACTTCGCGATAGCGTGACAAATTGATGGCACCCGTCTTACGATCAATATCAACTCTGATGTCGTGTTCCGAACCGTATTTATTACGACTGGCCTTTTGAATAGCTATTTCCATAGCTTCAAAAATATCTTCTTTATCAATATTTTTTTCTCTGGCAACAGCTTCGGCAACTGCCACAATTTCCGGTCTCGGCATATTTTCAAAATTTTCCATTTTAGTAAACCTCTCTTTTAATGTTAAAAATTAAAATTCCACAGCTTCATGAGCTGATTGATATTCTTCCCACAATTCATCCGTAACCACCAATTTTGCTTTGGCAATTAAATCAAACGGAATTGTATAAACCGTATCTTCCATCGTCAAAACAACATTATTGTTGACGACTTCCGTAATTTTTCCCTTAAAACGCTTGCGATTTTCCACCTTATCTTCGGTTTCCAGCTTTATTTCATAACCGATATAGCGTTTGAAATGTTCCAACTTGGTAAGCGGACGGTCAAGTCCCGGAGAACTGACTTCCAAGGAATATTTATCGGCTATCGGATCTTTTTCATCCAACATATCCGAAAGCAAGTGACTGACTTTAGCGCAATCGTCAACGGTAATATCGCTACCGTCCAACTTATCTATCATCACCTGCAAGGTTGAGTTAACCTGCCCGATACTCATCACTCTTACCAATTCATATCCGGCAGCGGTAACTACCGGCTCAATCAAATCTTGTAAATAGTGTTTTTGCATACCTTTTTCCTTTAACAAAAAAGCGGGGCTTTTCAGCTCCACCTCTTATAATATTGTTATGTTGTCAACTTGTATAACACACTTTTTTGATTTGTAAAGTATTTTTTTCAAAAATATGAACAAATTATTTGTTATCCGGCCTTATAGGTGCGGATAGCCTCGTCCTGTTCAAACAGATACAAAAGAGTGCGCAAATTCTGCCCGCGAACCGTTTGCAAAGACATATCGTTTTTGATTATCAATGCGGCATCTTTATAGGCCGTCTGCAACAAATCTCCGTGTACGCTCAAATCCGCCAACCTGAAATTATTAAATCCCGACTGACGCGTACCCAAAATTTCTCCGCCGCCGCGCAGCTTCAAATCTTGCTCGGCAATAACAAAACCGTCTTCGGTCTGCTTCATGGTATTTAATCTTTGACGTGCCACCTCGCTCAACGGATATCCGTACATTAAAACGCAAGAAGAAGCCTGTTTACCTCGCTTTATGCGGCCACGCAGTTGGTGCAGTTGTGCCAAGCCGAAACGCTCGGCATGTTCCACTATCATCACGGTTGCCGCCGGAACGTTAACCCCCACTTCTATCACCGTTGTAGATACCAAGAGCTTTATATTACCGTTCTTAAATTCATCCATAACGGCATTTTTTTCGCTCTCTTTCATTTTGCCGTGTACCAAACCGACAGCGGGACCGAATATTTTTTGCAAACTCTCAAAACGCTCGGTTGCCGCCGACAAATCAATCTTTTCGGATTCTTCTACCAACGGACACACCCAATAAGCTTGTGTACCGTCTTGCAACCGACGTTGCAGAGCTTCTACAATATCGTGTATTTTGGTCAGCGGCATAACCGTTGTTATAACCGGCTTGCGTCCTTTCGGCAGTTCATCTATTTTAGAGTATTCCATGTCTCCGTATTGCGTCAAAACCAAGGTACGCGGTATAGGAGTTGCCGTCATCACCAAAACATCGCATAAATTACCCTTTTGCGAAAGACTGAGACGCTGTTTAACTCCGAAACGATGTTGCTCGTCAACAATCACATACGCCAAATCTTTGAACGCAACATCCTCGGTAAATAAGGCGTGGGTGCCGATTAAAATTTGCACTTCGCCGTTTGCCAGATTTTCCAACAACAATTTACGGCTTTTACCTTTGGTATTGCTTGTCAGCAACGCTGTTTTAACCCCTATTTTATCACACAGCTCCGATATACTCTCATAATGCTGTTGTGCCAAAATCTCGGTAGGCGCCATAATTGCCGCCTGTGCACCGCATTCAACCGCTTTGAGCATGGTAATAAGCGCGACAATCGTTTTACCACTGCCCACATCGCCTTGTAATAAACGTTGCATACGATAATCGCTTTGCATATCGTTTTCTATTTCGGCAATAACCCGCTTTTGCGCGTCGGTTAATTCAAAAGGTAAATTATCAAGCAGCTTTTGCCGCAAATCCCCTGTTCCCGCCAAACTGCGCCCTTTTTGCTTTTTTAAGCGTCCGCGAACAATCGCCAATGACAACTGATTTGCCAGCAGTTCGTCATAAGCCAATCGGCGACGACACGGAGAATTCGGCTCTAAATCATCATATTTTTGCGGATGATGAGCTTGCCATAAACTTTGCTTAAAAGATAAAAAGTTCTCGTGTTTAAGCATATTTTCATCAAGCCACTCCGGCAAATCCGGCAGGCTTTGCAAGGCCTGACCGATGTGTTTATTGAGCATTTTATTGGTAATCCCCGCCGTAAGCGGATACACCGTTTCAATAAGCGGCATACGCTCCGGAAACGCGGCATCGACAATATAATCCGGATGCGCCATTTGCAACAAACGATTAAAAATTTCTATTTTTCCGCTGATGATTTTTTCACTTCCGACCGGAAATTGTTTGGTCAAATTATCTCCGAAAATTTTAAAAAATATCAACACCAACTGTTCACTGTTGTCTTCTACCACAATACGATACGGCTGTTTACGTGTTTTGGGCGTTATATGTTCCACCACCCGCACTTTACCGGTCCATAATTGTCCGTTTTGCACGGCTCTTAAAGGTATATTACAACGTCTGTCCACAAACCCCGACGGCAGATGCCACAATAAATCCGCAACCTTACCGCCGCATAAATTTTTCATCAATGCACCAAAACGCGAACCTATACCGTTCAAGGTATCAATCGGGGCAAACAGCGGATTTAAAATACTCGGGCGCATGTGAATTATTCTTTTTTTTGTTGCTATAATGCACGTATTGTATATATTTTATAAAAGTTTGTAAACAAGAAAGCGTAATCTATGCAATATGATTCTGAAGACTTTGCCGATAAAGTGATAACCTCGGTTTGCGACGGTTACGAGCCGTTGGCTTTACAACACTTTTTCAATCCGAACAAGCCGCTTTTATACATAGCAAGCGACGGCATCAGTTTGGCTCAAACGGCTTCTTTATTACGCTTTATGTTTCCTCAAATCAACGTGTTGGAATTTCCGGCATGGGATACCGTCCCTTATGACAGAGTTTCACCTAACAGTACCATTGTCGCCAAGCGGGTGGATACACTGTCACAAATAGTCTTTTATGATGCCAAAAAACCTTTGGTGGTGGTAACCAGTATCGGAGCCGTTTTGCAAAAACTGCCGCCGGCCAAAATTTTCAAAAACGCGCGCAAAACCGTAAAAGTCGGTTCCACACTCAATTTTAATGATTTTCTGCATTATGCCGTCACCAACGGTTACACTCGTGTTGAACAGGTTATGGAGCCTGGAGAATACGCTATTCGCGGCGATATTGCCGATATTTTCCCGAGCGGTGTGGAAAATCCGCTCAGAATTGATTTGTTTGATGATGAAGTTGAACGTATCCGCTTTTTTGATGCCGTAAATCAACGTACCATCGGAGAATTACAGGAATATTCGTTTCAGGTAGCCGGAGAAGTCTTACTTGATAAAATAACCGTGGGAAATTTCCGCGAAAAATACCGCGAATACTTCGGTGCCGACAGTATACATGATGAAATGTACGAAGCAATATCGGATAATCGCAGATATATGGGTATGGAAAACTGGTTGCCGCTGTTCTACGAAGATGCCCTACCGAGCTTATTTGATTATCTGCCCGCGGCAACGGTTGTTATGGGGCGTAATGCCGAAGATGCCAAACAATCAAAATTAGCCGGTATTGCCGACTATTATGAGGCTCGCTGTGAAGCCGTCCAAATCAAACGCGGACGCACGGGCGATGAAGAAATGTACCGTCCGTTGGAACCGAAACTGCTTTATTTAACTTCCGAAGAGTTCTCGGACAAACTCAAACAAAGAAAAGCCACCTACTTTACAGCCTTGTCTTTTGTTGACGACAAACCGTACATAAACCTGAAAGCCGTACCGGGCAGAGATTTCGCGCACGCTCGCCACATAAGTAACGCCGCCGTTTATGATGAATTGAAAAATTATTTGAGCGAAAACGGACGCTTGAAGAGAATTATTTGTTGCTATTCGCAAGGATCTCGCGAACGCCTGCTGACATTGTTGAACGAATATGAAATCAAAAATGCCGTACTTGCCGATGATTGGCAAACCGCACTCAAAATGTGCGCCCAAAAGAAAACGGCTTTGGTGTTGGCGGACTTGGCGCACGGTTTCAAAGATGACGAATATTGCCTGATTTCCGAACAGGATATTTTGGGAGAGCGCCAACATCGTAAAACCAAAAAAGTTACTTCAAAAGATTTTATTGCCGATGTTTCGTCTTTAAGTGTCGGAGAACTGGTCGTTCATATTGCCCACGGTATCGGACGTTTTATGGGCTTGGAAACGGTTACGGCCGGCGGTGCTCCGCATGATTGTCTGAAAATTTTGTACGCTCATGACGACAAATTATTTGTACCGGTAGAAAATATTGACGTTATCTCCCGTTACGGTTCCGATGACGATAAAATCCAGCTTGATATACTCGGCGGAGCGGCATGGCAAGCCAAAAAAGCCAAAGTCAAAGAAAAAATCAAAGACATTGCCGAAAAACTGATAAAATTGGCGGCGGAAAGACACCTGAAATCGGCCGAGGCATTTTTCACTCAAGGTGGTGCTTATGACGAATTCTGTTCCAAGTTTCCGTACACCGAAACCGACGACCAACAAAAGGCCATTCAAGACGTGTTGCAAGACTTAAATGCCGGCGAACCTATGGATCGACTTGTCTGCGGTGATGTGGGGTTCGGCAAAACCGAAGTAGCCTTACGAGCAGCCTTTACGGTGGCAATGTCCGGTGCGCAGGTTGCTCTTATCGTACCGACAACCTTACTTGCAAGACAACATTACTTAAACTTTTGCGAACGGATGCAGGGATTTCCGCTCAAAGTACGTATGCTCTCCCGCTTGAGTACGGCCAAAGAGGTTAAAAGCACCAAAGAAGGTATGGCAAGCGGTGAAGTTGATATTGTTATCGGTACTCACGCTCTTTTGGCCAAAGATGTTAAATTTTCAAATTTGGGACTATTGATAATTGATGAGGAACAACACTTTGGCGTGGCTCATAAGGAAAAACTCAAGGCCTTAAAATCGGATGTTCATGTTCTGACGCTGAGCGCCACACCGATACCGCGTACTTTAGAGCTTTCGCTGACCGGAGTTAAACAATTAAGCATAATAGCCACTCCGCCGGTTGACCGATTGGCGGCACGCACCTTTGTAATGCCGTTTGACAGAGTTATGATGAAGGAAGCCATCTATCGTGAAAAATTCCGCGGCGGACAAACATTTTTCGTGTGTCCGCGTGTTTCCGACATTCCTGAGATGGAAAAAATACTGCATGATTTGGTTCCGGATATTAAAATTGCCGTGGCACACGGGCAAATGTCACCGAAACAATTGGAAGACATTATCGGAGATTTTGCCGACGGTAAGTATGATTTGTTGTTGTCCACCACCATTATTGAATCCGGTATAGATATGCCTAAAGTTAACACCATGATAATTCATCGGGCCGATATGTTCGGTTTGGCTCAGCTTTACCAGTTGCGCGGACGTATCGGACGCTCTAAAATTCGCGGATATTGCTACTTTACCGTACCGCCGAAGAAAAAATTAAATCCGACTGCGGAAAAAAGATTATCAATATTACAGGCGCTCGATTCACTGGGTGCCGGATTTTCTCTTGCCAGTTATGATATGGATATACGCGGCTCCGGCAATGTATTGGGAACCGAGCAATCCGGACACATTAAAGATGTCGGTATAGCGCTTTATCAACACATGTTGGAAGAAGAAATAGAACGCCAAAAAGCCGGCCTGAAAGATACCGACAACGCAACAGCTCAAAATACAGAGTGGGCACCGCAAATCACAACCGGCATACCGCTTATGATACCGGAAAGCTATGTCAAAGATTTGGGTGTACGTTTGGGACTTTATCGCCGTATCGGTGCGCTCAAAGATGAAAGCGAGCTGTTGGATATGCGCGAGGAACTTATTGACAGGTTCGGTCCGATACCGCAAGAGGTGGAAAATCTTTTGAAAACCATAGAAATCAAGCAACTTTGCTACAAGGCCAACATTGCCAAGATAGATGCCGGTTCCAAAGGCATTTTGATTGCTTTTCATAACAACAAATTCGCCGCGGCGGAAAAACTGATAGATTTAATATCAAAGTCTTTCGGTGTATTGAAGATACGTCCGGATCAAAAACTGTTTGTTGATCGGGAATTAACGTCTTATAACGACCGCATCACCATGATTAAAAAGGCGGTAGTCAAGCTGAACGAATTACTGTAATTCAAAGCCGCCGATTATAGATTTCCGTTTGAAAAATTAGCACCAATACAATTAGATACATTTTCAAATTGAAGTAATTTATCAACTATATTTTTAACTTTGTCGGCCGTATAATCACGATGTGCAAAGTCCATACGCAAATAATCTGCCGCCACATCTTTTGCTTCATTTGCAATACAAAACGGCTTATCGTCAAATACCATCATCTGGCAACGCTCGGACAGAGCCTTAAATTTATGGCCGTCACGCTCCAAATCAAACCATAACGGCTGTTGATTGCAATGCGCACAATCGTTATCTCTTATGCAACCGACGCTCGTAAACAGCGGAATATCCTGATAGATTACCAACTGTGTATTTATTTTTGATTTTTCAGCAATATTACAAATATTTACTTCATTATCTTCAAGCGATAATGTAACTAAAGAAGCACCGATTTCCGCCGCCATGGACATTGCTTGCGTATTAAGCATATACAAAGAAGAATCAAAACTGATGTCAAGGCGCTCACAAGGTAATACCTCCAATCCCCAATAATTGGCAACTTCCCATTTATGATAGCCTCCGTCAAGCAGTTTGGCAATGATATCGGCAAATAATACCGGTTTACGGCATACCGCCGGCAATGCAATCCTTACTTTGCTTTTAGGCAATGCAGCCAATCCCTTCAAATCACTGTGCGGATTTATCAAATATACAATCTCGGAAAACTTACTTAAATCAAGCAATTTTAAATAATCAAGATTGTCAACTTTGATTACAAAACCTTGCTTTTCTTTGGTTTGCTTTTTACCAAAAACTTCAGGTAATTCAATACGTTGTTGCTCTATCTTGATTCTGCCGTACAAGTCGCGTCGCAACTCGTTGAGCATGGATACCGGAGCAAATAAACCGTTTGCGTTATCA
>Ga0265298_10002619_pt1 | contig 24732 bp, 21 predicted proteins | sample AusTroGonzalo_MG_3_FD_193486 | JGI IMG/M metagenome (GOLD analysis project Ga0265298, IMG submission 193486) | Bovine rumen microbial communities from tropical cattle in Woodstock, Queensland, Australia - Gonzalo_01 | ecosystem: Host-associated > Mammals > Digestive system > Stomach > Rumen ...
TATATCGCATGGCTGTTCTTCCAGAAAGACTATTCAGCCATCATTGAACATTTCACGGCACTGACAGTCTTTGACGAGCCTTTTAACCTCTACGGCATCACCGACAGTCAGAAGGCTACGCTTGGCTTGGTCATCCTGTTATCCATTATCGGTACGATACACTATATCCGCAAGAGTTATCTGGACAAGATACGCATCCGCATGTTCTATGGCTTCTTTATCTTTATGGATTTTGCCGCCTTGCTGTTCCTGCTGCTGCAGCCACAGCACTTCAATGCCATGCTGCTCATCATGATACTCAACACCTCTCCGCTGGTAGCCCATTTTGCGGCACTCTCGTCTACCAAGCTGACCAACATCACCTTTCTGGCACTCAGCATTGCCACACTATGCCTTACCATCTATAATATATGGATGTTCTCGTCTCTCTCCTGATTAGCTACGGTTATTGGGGCATGCTGATAACAGCCTTCATTGCCGGTTCCTTCTTTCCGTTCTCCAGCGAGGCGGTGATGACGGGACTGCTGGCGGCAGGACTGGACCCGTGGGGACTTATCATCTACGGTACCATCGGCAATGTGGCTGGTGGCATGTTCAACTACTTTGTCGGACGCCAAGGAAAGATAGAATGGATAGAGAAGTATCTGCATGTCAAGCAGGAGGACCTGGACAAGGCCACCCGCTTCATGGGAGGCCACGGTGCCTGGATGGGATTCTTTGCCTTTGTACCCTTGCTGGGGTCAGCCATCACCATCGTCTTAGGACTGATGCGTGCCAATATTCCCATCTCGCTGACCAGCATCGCGTTGGGTAAATTTCTGCGATATGTCGTACTGATTTACGGTGCTCAATTGTTAATATAGCATATGCGAAAGCAAATTTTTCGCTTTTCGCTCTTCGCTTTTCACTTTATTTTGTAACTTTGCAGGTTGGAAAGAAAATCAATCAACAATCAGATAATGAAACAATTCAGAATCGTGGACAACATCTTAGGCTGGCTGACCTTTGCCATCGCAGCCTTCGTGTACTGCTCCACCGTCGAACCGACAGCATCCTTCTGGGATTGTCCGGAATTTATCTCTACAGGCTATAAACTGGAAATCGGTCACCCACCCGGTGCACCATTCTTCATGCTGACAGCCAATCTGTTCTCACAGTTTGCCAGCGACCCCTCACAGGTGGCTCTCATGGTGAACATGATGAGTGCATTGTTGTCGGCAGCAACGATACTGTTCCTGTTTTGGACGATATCGCACTTGGTACGTCGCCTGCTCATCAAGCAGGAGGACTTCCGCAATGCCGTCACAATGAAGGACATTCCCCTCTATAAGTGGATAGCCATTGAGGCATCAGCTATGGTGGGCGCACTGATTTATACGTTCAGTGACACCTTCTGGTTCTCAGCAGTAGAGGGCGAGGTATATGCCTACTCCAGCGCCTTTACGGCTGTCGTCTTCTGGCTGATTCTGAAATGGGAAGACCAGGCCGACCAGCCTCATGCTGACCGCTGGCTGGTACTCATCATGTATATGACGGGCCTCTCCATCGGTGTTCACCTGCTGAACCTGCTGTGTCTGCCTGCCATCGTGCTGGTATACTACTATCGCAAGTTCCCCATCGACGACCCCAAGCGCGACTTGAAAGGTTCGTTGTTTGCCCTATTCATCTCAGTAGTCATCCTGGCTGCTGTGCTCTATGGTGTCGTACCTGGCATCGTACAGGTGGGCGGCTGGTTCGAGCTGTTCTTTGTCAATGTGCTCGGCTGTCCGTTCAATACGGGTGAGATTATCTATATCTTCCTGCTCGTAGCCGCCATCATCTGGGCTATCTATGAGACCTACAACGACAAGGCTCCCAAGCGTCAGAACATCGCATTCCTGTTGGCTGTTGCCATGCTGGGTATTCCCTTCTACGGCCACGGCTGGCTGTCTGTTGTTATCGGTATCGTGGTACTGGCCGTCATGTGGTTCGTATTGGACTTCAAGATAACAGCCAAAGGCCAACAGCCCAAAGCCCTCGTCAGCGCACGTATCAAGAATACCTCATTGCTCTGCATGCTGATGCTGATGATTGGATACTCCAGCTATGCACTCATCGTCATCCGTTCATCTGCCAACCCACCCATGGACCAGAACTCTCCAGAGGACATCTTCACGCTGGGCGAGTACCTTGGTCGTGAGCAGTACGGTCAGCGCCCATTGTTCTATGGTCCTGCCTACAGTTCACAGGTCGCTTTGGAGAGAGACGGCGAGTACTGCAAGCCTGTCATGAAGAAGGGCGACCCCGTCTGGCAGCGTAAGGAGAAGGCTTCTCCCGACGAGAAGGACGAGTACTTCGTAGTACGTACCAAGGACGAATACCAGTATGCACAGAATATGTTCTTCCCCCGCATGTATAGCTCTGCTCATCGTAGCAACTACGAGAGTTGGATGGGTGAAATCAGCGGACGTGAAGAGATGTACGACCGCTGTGGTGAGATGGTGAGCGTCAAGACTCCCTCACAGTTTGAGAACATGCGCTTCTTCATCTCTTACCAGTGCAACTGGATGTACTGGCGCTACTTCATGTGGAACTTTGCCGGTCGTCAGAACGACCTGCAGGGTAATGGAGAGCTGGAGCATGGCAACTGGATTACCGGCTTTGACTGGTTCGACAACTGGCGCCTGGGCGACCAGAGCAAGTTACCCGACGAGCTGAAAGAGAACAAAGGACATAACGTCTTCTACTGCCTGCCATTACTGCTGGGGCTCATCGGACTCTTCTGGCAGTCGCTGGGCAAGCACCACGGAAGCCTCAAGGACCAGACGGGTATCCGCCAGTTCTGGGTGGTGTTCTTCCTGTTCTTTATGACTGGTCTGGCCATCGTCATCTACCTGAACCAGACACCCTCACAGCCTCGTGAACGTGACTATGCCTACGCAGGTTCCTTCTATGCCTACGCTATCTGGTGTGGTATCGGTGTGGCAGGTATCATCGAACTGTTGAAGGAAAAGCTGAAGAAGGTTAATCTTGTCGCACTATCCTCAATAGTGGCACTGGCTTGTCTTGCCGTTCCTATACAGATGGCTTCGCAGACATGGGATGACCACGACCGTTCTGGCCGCTACACCTGCCGTGACTTCGGACAGAACTACTTGAACACCTGTCAGCAGGGCAACAACCCCATCATCTTCACCAATGGTGATAACGACACCTTCCCCTTGTGGTATAACCAGGATGTAGAGGGTGTACGTACCGATGCCCGCGTTTGTAACTTGTCATACTTGCAGACAGACTGGTATATCGACCAGATGCGCCGTCCTGCCTACGACTCACCCAGCGTACCCATCTCGTGGGAGCGTATTGAATACTGTTCCGGCACCAATGAGTACGTATCTATCGAGCCAGAGATGAAGGAGGCTGTCCTCAACCTCTACAGTCAGCATCCTGAACAGGCCCGCCAGCAGTTTGGCGATGAACCCTTCGAGCTGAAGAACATCCTGAAGTACTGGGTACGTTCCAAGAATCCCGACGTACACATGATACCTACCGACACGCTCTATATGACTATCGACAAGGAAGCCGTACGTCGCAGTGGTATGCTGATGGCTACCGACTCAATCCCCGACAAGATGGTTATCTCGCTGAAAGGCAAGCGTGCACTCTACAAGGGTGACATCATGATTCTGGAAATGCTGGCTCAGTGCAACTGGGAGCGTCCTATCTATGTGGCAGTCTCTGTTGGTGACGACAACTACATCAACTTAGGAGACAATGTCATCACTGAAGGCCTGGCCTACCGCATCACGCCGTTTACGACTACTCACGAAGGCAGACCCATCGCTGGTGTCAAGAACTTCGATACAGAGAAGACCTACGACAACGTGATGCACCGCTTCAAATTCGGTGGCATCGACAAGCCAGGCATCTACCTCGACGAGACGGTGATGCGCATGTGCTACACGCACCGTCGCACCATGTCTAAGCTGGCACTGGAACTGATGTACGAAGGTCAGGAGAAGAAGGCCGAAGAGGTGCTGCGCTATACGGAGAAGATGATTCCATCATTCAATGTACCCCACAACTACAGCTCTGGCTCACTCGACATGGCTCGTACATGGGCTTCGCTGGGTCATAAGAAGGAAGCGCTGAACATCATCAACCAGATGTGGAAGAACTCTGTGCAGTATATGAAGTGGTTCTGCTCACTGGAGCAATACCGTTTCGAATCAGCCAAGCACGACTGCCTTGTCAACTTCTACATCCTGGAGCAGCTGGCATCACTCACCGAGATTGTCGACGAGAAGACCTACGAGCGACAGATGAAGGAGCTAACCCTCCTTGGCAACATCTTCGAGCAGCGTGGTGGTAAAATCTATGAAGACTGATTATGTTTATTGAGCAACCATCCAAGTGGCTGCGCTGGATGTACCCCAAAGCACTCTGGCGTATGAATCCTGAGGAAAAGGCCGTCTACCTCACTTTCGATGACGGCCCCATTCCTGAGGCTACGCCATTCATTCTCGACACGCTGAAGCACTATGGCATCAAGGCCACCTTCTTCATGGTGGGCGACAATGTCAGGAAATATCCTGAGTTGCACCAGCGCGTCGTCGATGAGGGTCACCGCATTGGCAATCATACACACAACCACATGGGTGGCTTGCGCCATTCCGTCCACGAATATAGCTACAATGTAGAGAAGGCCAACGCCTATCTGCATACCAATCTGGTGCGTCCGCCTCATGGCTGGATGCGCCATGACCAGTATGTCTGGCTCAGCCGTAAATTCAAGATTGTCATGTGGGATCTTGTGACCCGTGACTACTCCAAGTGGCTTACTGCCAATGACGTTCTCAACAATGTAAAGCGCTATGCCCGCAACGGTAGCATCATCACTTTCCACGACTCGCTGAAAAGTATCGAGAAGCTACGCATTGCCCTGCCTGCCGCTATTGAGTGGCTTCTTGCCGAAGGCTACGCCTTCAAAATCTTTGAGTAAGAAGCCCCACCCCATCTGGTGTCCTGGAATCTTTCTGTCTCAGGATTGCCATCAGTTGCGACGAGCAATGATATAAATGATGACGGGAGCACCCATCACTGGCGTAACGGCATTCAAAGGAATGACACCCGACTCGCCTGGCAGGAAGCAGATAGCATTACAGATAAGAGCAATGACAGCACCACAAAGAATGGTGCCAGGCATCAGTATGCGATGATCGGCCTGACGGAACAAAAGGTGTGCGATATGAGGCACCGCCAAACCAATGAACATGATGGGGCCGCAATAGGCGGTGGTGATAGCGGTCAACAGACCAGTGACAATGATGAGCCAGTTGCGCACCCTATGGATATTGACACCCAGGTTCTCGGCATAGCGTTCACCAAGAAGCAGGGCATTGAGGGGTTTTACTAACAGTAGCGCACCCACCAGTCCCAGGATGCATAACGAGGCAAACAAAGGTATCTGACTCATGGGTACACCACCAAACGAACCCATACCCCATACCATATAGGACTTGACACCTTCGTCCGTGGCAAAGAAGTTAAGCAATGCCACCACGCTGTTGGCGATATAGCCTATCATGATACCCACGATGAGCAGCATGACATTATTGCGTACCATGGTGCTAAACAGGAAGATGAGTCCCATAACGGCCATAGCACCCGCAAAGGCGGCAGCAAGGACAGCCATAAAACCCGTAATGCTGACAGAGCCCACAGAGAGTGAGCCCCCCATGCCGAGCATGACGAGTGCCACACCCACACCGGCACCACTATTGATACCAAAGATGCTGGGACCTGCCAGCGGATTCTTAAACGCCGTCTGTAGCATCAGACCACTGACAGCCAGCGAGCCACCACAAAGCATGGCGGTAATAGCCTGTGGCAGTCGGCTCTCCATGATAATAAACTGCCAAGAAGGACGTGCCGCCTCATTACCCATGACGATGCTGACAACATCGCGGAGCGGTATAGATACCGACCCAACTGCTAAGTTGACAGCCAACAACACGACCATCAACAACGCCAACAGGCAACAGAGAATCACACCTCGCTTTATCATACCGATAACCGCTAACCGTTATTCCTTTATTTTCTTATAATAACGCAACGGAGGTAATCCTATTATATCTGGATGTAAAATTTGCAGGAAGTCACAGAGCAGACGGTCAGGATGGAAAGGCGTATCTTCATAGAAGTGCGACTGTTCCACATTACAGCCGTAGACCTCATGCTGGCGGACTGCCTTCAGCTGGCTATAGCCATGATGGCCAGAAAGCAACTCCTTATAATCCCAGTCATGGTCGCTGGAGTAGCGTAACATCCAGACATCAGACTCCCCTCCCCTTTCAAGTACTGTCTCGAAAGGTAATGACAGTGAGCCACTCTGCTTGTCTGTTGCCCAAGGATACTGTGCACCGGCATCCTGCAACATCTGACCAATAGTGCTGCGACCACCAGGCATATACCATACAGAGCCCACCACCTTATCAACAATGACAGAGCGCCCTTTGCCAGCCTGTGCTGCCTGTTGCTTCAAGGCAACATAACTGCTGTCTACGTTGTGGAACAAGGCGTCGGCCTTGTCACCGGCACCAAAGAGCATACCATAGAAACGCATCCATTCAGCACGTGCCAAGGGCGACGTTTCCATATACTCGGCACACTCTATCAATGGGATACCTATCTCCTCCGTCTTACCATAGCCGCCACTATTTTCAAAGGGCGACAACATGATAACATCGGGCTTCACATCCATGATTTTCTCGACAATAGGATTCAAACCATTGCCACAGTCTACAATGCGACCTGCCTTGATCTGCTGCTGGATATAAGGCACCTTGATATACTTGGAGTCTGCCACACCCACAATATGGCTGCCCAGTCCCAGTTCAGTGAGCAAAGCACAGTGAACGGTGGTAAAGACGGCAGCACGCTGAATAGGTATCTCGATGACTGTGCCGTCGGAAAGGTCTGATGTCTGAGGTTTGATGTCTGAGGTGCGAGGCACGAGGTAGTAGCGGTGAAGCATCTTGCCGGGCTTCCAGGGATTCTTGATGTCGGCAACGACATAGCCGTCGTGCTCCATGATGGTAAGGAGCGACGAATACTTCAGCGCAAGGGTATCACCGTCAGCCAACGACAAAGAAGTGTTGTTGCCACCTCGGCACGAGGCCAAGGCGACAACAACGACAAATAGTATAGATAGTAAGGTTGATTGTTTATTCATACTTGACACCAGTGTTGAAGACTACTGAGATGGGGCCTGTTGCCGTGTTCTCATACTTCTTCACGAAATCACCCTGTGCGTTGTACTGGTTGGTGTACGAAGGCAGTGCATAGCCTGCCTTGCCAGGTTTGTCAGGATTCTCCTGATAAGAAACGACGAAGATATTACCAGTGACAGGGTCTGCAGCAATTAAAGCAGGGCTGAAGATACCTTTAGGCTCCCAAGTCGTTGTTGCACCTGTAGCAATATCATAGATAGGATAAGTGATGGTGCCTGCACCATAAGGAGCATTAACGGTATAGATTTTCTTACCATCAGAGCCCATTGCTGTACCATCGACAACCTTTGTAACCTTGCCGTCGAGTGTCACCTTACGAACACCTGCACCGGTCTGGTTCCAGTTGGCATCATAGGTACCATAGTCCAAGAAATAAACAGCGTTGTCAACGGTCAGAATCTCCATAGGGTTGGTGATGGCCTCGTTTTTAATCTCGGTGACGACACCGCTCTTCAAGTCAATCTTGGAGAGTGAGGGCTTTACACACATACCATAGTCAGAGTTGGTAACGAAGAGATAGCCACCGCAAAGAGCGACACCGTTAGGATAGGAACCAACAGTATAGGTCTGTTGCTTAGCAAAGTTAACGGTATCGATGGCAGCAACAATACCATTGTCGCCATCTAAGCTCTTACCATAGCAAGCAAAGTAGAGCTTGCCATCGTAGCCAACGGCACAACGAGGACTCAAACCGTCCTTCTCGCCCAGCAGTTCAGTAGTGCTGAGTTGTTTCTCAATCTTCAGTGTCTGCTTGTTACAAACCCAGATGGTAGCCTCGCCATCAACGACGATGTAAAGTTTTGAACCATAAGACGTGATGAAGTTGGCGGTCTTACCTACCGACTTGCCATTGACAGCCTTGAAGGCATTAGCGGTAGACACACCTTTGGCATAGTCGATGTAGCTGACATTACCATCGATACCAGCGCTCTTGTTTCCAGAACCTACAAGGAACATACCATTCGATACGTCAACAAGATGCTTTGAAGGAGTGTTGTCATCATCGTTGCTACAAGCAGTCAGCAGGCTCATACCCATGGCCAAGACTGCAAAACTAAAAAGATACTTTTTCATAATTGTTAGTTATTAGATAAAAATTGTTTGAATTAAAATTTCACGTTCACGGTGAGTTGCCAGCTGCGACCGGGCATCGGATAGCTTCTGACAATCTCATACTGTTTGTCGAACAGGTTCTTGATGTCGAAACGAATCTCAGCAACGGGTCTGCCTATGTGGAAACGACGCCAAATGGTGGCGCCCACCTCTGAATAGCCGTTGATGTGTGTACTGTTCTGGTGTTCATTGGTGCTCCACCGTTCCCCGATAGCATGTCCACTGATAGAGATGTTGACCCACGGGTTCTCCCAACTCAGCGAACCGGCACCCGAATGCAGAGGCATATAAGCTAACTGATTATCATAGAAGGGCGATTCGGGATTGGTATGGTTTCGAGCCCGTTGCATACTATAGTTCACGGCAGCTGTCAGCGTGTGACGGCCCATCGCATGTGCCGCCTTGGCCGTAACGTCAAGCCCCAGAATCTCAGCCTTGCCGATGTTCATACACGTCCAAACAAACATGTTGTGCGGAACGCCCTGAATCATGTCAGTCACCTTATTATAATAGAGGTCGGCGGTGGCAGTAAGGTCTGTGTTGTGCGATAGTTTTCCTGCATAGGTGACACCGGCATTCAACTGTTGGGTATTCTCGGCCTTCAGGTCTTTACTACCATAGTGGAAGAAATAGTTTTCGTTGAACGTCGGTGCACGGAAAATTTCTTTATACGAGGCACGAAGATGCAGCTGAGGCAACAACTCAAAACTCAGACTCAACGATGGAGAGAGACGGCGCATATCTTCAGCACCGTCACCATCACAGGCCCCATTCAAGTAGAGCGAGTAAAGCAGACGGCCCATCACCGTCAGCTTTCCGAGATGATACTTAACGGTGGCAGACTGCAGGATGGTGTTTCGATAGGGGCGCGTGTCGGTAGGCAGTGTAGAGTTCAGATTATTGTGGGCATAGTCAGCAGAATAGTCGAACGCCCAGTGTTCTGTAGGGGTATAGAGCAGCGCCAACGACGTATAGGCCTCGCGCTGATAGTAGTCGCCGTCCTGTACCCATCCTGCCACTATACCGTCATCGTACAGCGATGCCGCCCAGTTGTATTTCGCCAACAGCTTCAGCGACCACTGCTCACCCCAGCGCTGCTGGAATGTCAGTTGTCCGAAGACATTACGGTCACGGAGTGTCTCGCGGCTGGTATTGCTATAGTAGAACACCTGACCAGGCAACTGACGGTCATTGTCATAATAGTACACCTTGCCGCCCAACTGCGACGAGTTGCTGGTATTCCACAGGAAGTTCAGCTCCGCATGTCCACTGTTCATGCGACTGTTGTTACGCCTGTCGTTGATAGTCTCTATACCATTTTTAATAGTATATGGATAGTCGTTCTTGGCATGGACATACTCACCGACGACAGAGAAGGAGAAACGATCAGACAAGCACTGCTCATAGCGCAGGAAGGGAGAGATGTAACCGAAGGAGCCTGCTTTCAGCTGTGCCGTCATGTGTGGTTGCAGGTCGTTCGAGGGCTGGCGCAACGTCTGGATAGTGAGGGTAGCGGGTGTGGTGGCGTTGCGTGCCGGAATAAAGATGTCTGCATTGTCACCAACGGTCAGCGTCAGGTTGTCGACATTGTCCAGTGAGTAGCGCGACAGGTCTATCTCACCACTCTGACACTCAGAGAGCATGACGCCATCGTAGCTGACACCCGTATGCTTGGCACCAAAGCCACGCACACTGACGGTCTTCATGCCACCGGCACCACCATAGTCGCGCAGCGTGATGCCCGGCAGGCGGTGTAGTGCGTCGGCCATATCCGTCACGCCCTGCACCAGCATGTCACGGCGGTCCAGTACGTGCATGGGTGCCGTACTCTGGAGGGCGCGCTGATGGCGGTCTTTGCTGATGGTGACCTCGCGCAACTGATGCGTCTTGCCAGCAATAGTGTCTGTCTGAGCGACACTACACAACGGTATGCTGAACAAGATGACAAAAGACCATAATATCTTCTTCATTCAATTGTTTTTTCCAAAAAGTGGAGAGACTCCCTGTCTCACGACATAAGCCTCTCCGAGACTTATATAATAATACACGTATCTCGCCTTACGGACCTAACCCCAGAGGTACAGAAGACGAATGGTACAACAGGCAGGTATTCTGACTTGCAACCGGGTGGCGAACGTCTTCCCAATAATATCAGTGACATCGTGTTCACACCGCGAATGGCTGCTTACAGCTGCGGGACAGTCGGGGATTCTCACCCCGTTCCCTAACCTATTGCGGGTGCAAAGGTAAGAATAAACGAGCGAATAACCAAATTTATTTGGATATTTCACCATTTCTTATTACTTTTGCAGCAATGAAACGTCGTCTACATCCTATCATGTTTGCCGGGACGGGCAGCGACGTCGGTAAGAGCATCGTGGCTGCCGCCTTCTGCCGTATCTTCAAGCAGGACGGCTACAGCCCTGCACCCTTCAAGGCGCAGAACATGGCATTGAACTCGTACGTCACTCCTGACGGACTGGAGATTGGACGAGCTCAGGCAGTACAAGCAGAGGCAGCAGGTATTCCCTGCCATTCGGATATGAACCCGATACTGCTAAAACCCAACTCCGACCACACCAGTCAGGTGGTGCTCCACGGCAAGCCCATCGGCAACAAAGATGCGTATGACTACTGGAAGCCAAGCGCCAACCCCTCCAAGAATGGAAGTGGAATAGACTTCCGCAGAGAGGTGTGTGAGGCCTTTGACCGTTTGGCAACAAGATATAATCCCATCGTCATGGAGGGCGCTGGTAGTATTGCAGAGATTAACTTGAAGGACAGAGACCTGGTGAATATGTCTATGGCCCGACATGCCAAGGCTGATGTCATCTTGGTGGGCGACATCGACCGTGGTGGCGTCTTTGCTTCTGTCTATGGTAGCATCATGCTCCAGTCACCAGAGGACAGGGCGCTCATCAAGGGCATCCTCATCAACAAGTTCCGTGGCGACATGCGCCTGTTCGACGAAGGCCGTAAGATGCTGGAAGACCTCTGCGGCATCCCTGTCCTTGGCGTGATACCTTATTATAAAGATATCTATATCGACGAAGAGGACTCGGTGAGTATTGAAAAGAAACAACGTGAGCTTGCAGAGGGCAAGGTGAACATTGCCGTTGTTTTATTACGTCATATCAGCAACTTCACTGACTTCGACACGCTGGAGCGTGACCCTCGTGTCAACCTCTTCTATACCAACAATGTCAACGACTTGCAACAAGCCGACATCATCATCCTGCCTGGCACCAAGTCCACGCTCGACGACCTCATGGAACTACGCCGCAACGGTTGTGCACAAGCTATCCTGCGTGCTCATCGGGATGGTAAGATGGTGATAGGCATCTGTGGCGGCTATCAGATGCTGGGACAGAGCGTCAACGACCCCGACGGTATCGAAGGCTGCATTACCAGTCTGCCAGGGCTTGGACTGCTACCCATCAATACCACGATGACAACTGAGAAGACTACCCAGCAGGTGACGTTTATGTTTGACGGGCAGGAGTGTCAGGGCTACGAGATACACCAAGGTATCAGCGATACCGACCAGGCTATTCTGCGGACCGACCACTGCATTGGCACCTATATTCACGGTTTCCTCGACAACGCACCTGTCATAGAACAGTTATTGAAAGCCTCCCCCCGCCCCCTCCAAATAGAGGGGGAGCTGGCTCGCGCACCTTTCTCCCCTCCTTTTGGAGGGGCGGGGGGAGGCTCCACCTTCAAGGACCAACAGTACGACAAGCTGGCAGCCCATGTGCGCCAATATGTCGATATGGATAAACTCTATCAAATAATCTCTGACCATGATTAAAGGACACGGCGACGACGCCTATCAGTATACGCATATCGTTTCAGACTTCTCGTCGAACATCTGTGCGGGTATGAGCCATCAGGCACTGATGGGTTATCTGGCTGCTCACCCCGAATTCGCCAACCACTATCCAGAGCCAGAGGCGTGGTCGTTGGAAGAGATGATTGCCGAGCAACACGGCATAGCCCCCGAACAAGTCATCGTCACCAACGGTGCCACAGAGGCTATCTACCTCATCGCACAGGCTTTCCCATTGCATGCAGATATTCCCCGTCCCACTTTCAGCGAATACGAAGACGCCTGTCAGCTCTTCCCGCGAACAGACGAGGAACATGCCATGCTGTGGCTGTGTAACCCCAACAATCCTACGGGTGATGTCTACGACCAGTCGGTGATAGACCGTATGGTGGCCAAGTACGACTTGGTGGTTGTCGACCAGTCATATGAGTACTATACCAACCATTTCATCATGAATCCACAGTGGGCGGCACGCATGCCCAACCTCATCCAGATTCATTCCTTCACCAAGACCTACGGAATACCTGGTTTACGACTGGGCTATATCACGGCACATGCCTCATTGACAGCCCATCTGCGTCATTTCCTGCGTCCTTGGAGCGTGTCGGCATTGGCTATCGAGGCTGGCAAGTTCTTACTGAGCAATAACGAGTTACGCTGCAAGCCTGACCTGAATGAAACCCAGCGGCTTCGTGACAAGCTACAACAGATTGATGGCATCCTCACCCAGGAGACACAGACCAACTTCATTCTCTGCCAGTTTGAGTCAGGAAGCGCTGCCCAGCTGAAAGACTATCTGGCACGCCAGCACCACCTGCTGATTCGTGACGCATCGAACTTCCGAGGACTGACAGAACGCCACTTCCGCATTGCTGCACAGACGCCAGCAGAGAATGACGTATTGGTAGCAGCCATCAAAGAATATGTAGAGGAGAGACTCAATGGATGATGCACTGATATACATACTGCCACTGGTTGTCGGTTGGTGCCTGGATTTCATACTTGGTGACCCAGCATGGTTGCCCCACCCTGTCGTAGGCTTTGGCAAGATGATAGCCTTTGGTGAGCATCACCTCAACAAAGGGACACACCGCAAACTGAAAGGTGCCCTCATGGCAATAATCTTTATAATAGGTGTTTTTGTTGCCATGTGGTTCTTGCGCAGCCAACTGTCAACTGTCAACTATCAACTGTCAACTATCAACTGTCAATTGTCAACTGTCATCGACGTCGTCATAATTTTCTACTGTCTGGCTGGTACCACACTCATCCGTGAGGTACGACAGGTATTCCTTGCCGTCGACCGTTCATTAGAAGAAGGACGCAAACAGGTAGCCCGCATTGTAGGCCGTGACACCTCAGAACTGTCAGCACAAGAGGTACGTACTGCAGCATTGGAGACGCTTGCCGAGAACCTCAGCGACGGCGTCATCGCCCCACTCTTCTGGTACATGCTCTTGGGAGTACCCGGCATGCTGGCCTATAAGATGGTCAACACCCTCGACTCCATGATTGGCTACAAGACAGAGCGCTACCGTGACTTCGGCTGTTGGGCAGCACATATTGACGACATCGCCAACTACATCCCCGCCCGACTTACGGCCCTATTGATGGCAGCAGCCAATTTTTCACTTTTCACTCTTCGCTTTTCATTTAAATACGGACGTTGTCATGCCAGTCCTAACAGCGGCTATCCAGAAGCAGCATTGGCAGGTATCCTCAACTGTCGCTTTGGTGGTCCTCACTATTACTTTGGGCAACTGTTTGACAAACCCTATATCGGCACTAACGATCGACCACTCACCACGGCAGATATGAAAAAAGCCGTACGCGTGAACCGTACGGCAGAGGTATTGATGGTCATACTGACCGCTGTAATCTCTTTACTAATCGCTAACTGCTAAAAATATTTGGTAATCTTCGCATTGTCGAAGTTGTTCATCTCATTCACCATCCTGACAGCACTGTCGATGATGGGGAAAGCACAGAGTGCACCCGTTCCCTCGCCCAGTCGCAATCCTAAATGCAGCAGGGGCTTCGCATCGACCATATCAAGCATCCATTTGTGACCACTCTCATCGCCACAATGGGTAAACACCATATAATCCTGTGCCGCAGGATAAAGACTGATAGCTGCAATAGCGCAAGCCGTCATGATGAAACCATCTACTAATATAATAAGGTGTTGCTCGGCAGCACGCAACATCGCACCGATGGCTGCCACCATCTCAAAGCCACCAAAGTAGGCTATTAGCTGTTGGCTATTGGCTTTTAGCTTGGGATTCAAACCAACTGCTAACCGCCAATTGGCAACTGCCCGACTCAGCACCTCATACTTATGACGGATACCTTCATTGTTGAGACCGGCACCAGCACCGATACATTCCTTCAAGGGGACGTCGCCAAAGAGGTGCATCCATATACTGCTGGGCGATGTATTGGCAATACCCATCTCACCGATACTCAACACACGGCAGCCCTCACGGATACAGTCGTCAACCAAGTCGACACCCACCTGTATGGTACGGTCAAACTGTTCTTCCGTCATTGCTGGTTCATAGAGGAAGTTCTTGGTGCCACGGGCAATCTTTCGGTCAATGATTCCCTCGACATGAGACAGGTCATAGTCCACACCCACATCGACAATGCGTAGCTTGAAGCCATGCTGGCGACAAAACATATTGACACCGCCACCACCATGGGTAAAATTAATCATCTGCTGCCACGTCACCTCACGAGGGCTGACGCTGACACCCTCACGTTCAATGCCATGGTCACCACCTAACAGCAGATGACAGGGATGTGCCAGCGACGGTTCTAACGTCTGTTGGATAAGGCACACCTGCATGGCCAATTCCTCCAAGCGTCCCAAAGAACCCTTGGGTTTGTTCAGGTTGTCAATCTTCTCTTGGATGACTGGACGCAGAGCCTCGCTGGGTGTTTCTATCTTAAACGTTCTCATTTGATTTTCACTGCTATTCCACTAACCATCAGTATGACCTCGTCGGCCTTTGATGCGATATACTGGTTCATCCACCCTTGCAGGTCTGAGAACTTGCGTTGCATCACATTGTCACTCACGCCACCCATACCAATCTCGTTAGTCACAAAGATATAGGTAGCATCAGGGGCTGTAAAGGCATCAAACTCTTGCTTGGCTGCTTCCAAAGAGCGGTTGACATCCTCGTCATGAAAGAAAAAGAAGGTAGTCAGCCACAGCGTCACACAGTCGACGACAGCCACCCTACCCGTCAGGTCGTGGTTGCTGAGATACATCTCCTCCTCGATATTCGTCCACTCTGGGCCACGACGTTCCTGATGGCGGCGTACCCGCTCACGAAACTCTTCATCCCACACCTTGGCAGTAGCCACATAGACTGGGCTGTCGCTCATGCTCAGCGCCAGCACCTCGGCCTTCGTGCTTTTGCCAGAACGCTGGCCACCAGTAATCAGAATAATACGTTTCATAGCGCGCAAACGACTAAATAGACGGTGAGTTCCACCAACAGACAGACAGCACCACAGCAGTCGCCCGTATAGCCACGCAGTCTGTTCCATATCAGCAGATAGAGCAAGTACATCACCAGACAAGGGATGAAGATAATCAGTTCCCAGTTCATCCCCGTCCACCAGAGATAACCCACCATCGGCAAGAGACCCTGGATAGCCAGACTGATGCCGGCAGGCCACTGCATCTTACGATAGACGGTCTTGTTCTTGGCCTCCTCTTCTTTGCGGGCATAAGGCATCATCGTAATGAGCTGTGCCGTCACCATCTTAGCATACGGGTCGGCAGCAAGGATGGTGAGTGCTGCAAGTGTGGGTGGAAGGGAATAAAGTGCTGCTACCAAAAGCAGCTCATAGACGATGAGGCCTAAGACGCCATAGGTACCAATATGCGAATCCTTCATGATGGCCAGGATGCGCTCACGGTCGTGACCACCACCCCCGAAGCCATCCAAGAAGTCGGCCAGTCCGTCCTCATGCAAGGCCCCAGTGACCAGTAGTCTGACCACGACAGCCAATAGTACAGCCACGAGATACGGCAGATAGTGGCTGCCCACCCATAGTGTCGCCGCCATCAGCCCACCCGTCAGCCAGCCTGTCAGCGGCCAGTGCTCCACCACAGTCTTATAGCACGACTGTGGAGGCTGATGCCAGCGCCAGAATGGCAGTCGGGTAAAAAAGATAAAGGCTGCCCAAATGCGGTCGTACCATCTTGTCTGGTCTATGTTTGTCTGCATATCAGTAATTACAACAGCTCTTTGATTTGTAGCAATTGGTCTACCACGAAGGTTGGACGTTTTTCGGCTTCCTCGACATCAACACCCCAACGGTTGAAGAGCATGGCATCGATGCCCGCATTGAGTGCCCCTTGGATGTCGGTCTGTAAGTTGTCACCAATCATCAGCGTAGTCTGGCGGTCTGCGCCAGACATCTTCAGGGCATAGTCAAAATAGAGTGGCGAAGGCTTGTTGACGCCCGCATCCTCACTGAGAATGATGGTATCAAAATAGTCCTTCAGTCCACAGGCTGCCAACTTCTTGTACTGCACCTCGTGGAAACCGTTGCTGGTCATGTGCATGCGGTAGCCTTTCCGTTTCAGGTAGTCCATCAGCTCACGGGCACCTTCCACCACGCCAGGTTTGTTGGAGCAGAAATCAAGGAAGACGTCGCTCACCTCCAGACATAGCTGTTCGGTGACTTCGAGGCCACAGCCTGTACTCAGCGGACGGCGAAAGCGTTCCACAATAAGGTAGTCACGCGTGATATCACCCTTCGAATAGTGACTCCACAAGTCAATGTTCGCGAGCCAATAGGCATCATAGAACACTTGCGGGTCACTGAAATAACGCTCCAGATGGAACGCCTCGAAGGTCTCCTTCAACGCAATGACAGCATTGCCATGAGTATCATACAGTGTATCGTCGAAGTCGACAAAAAGGTCCTTGTATCTCATGCAGCTGATTACAGCAATGCCTGGATTTTGGCTTCGATATTAGCCTTGGGCTGTGCACCAATCAGCTTGTCGACAACCTGACCGCCCTTGAAGAAGAGGATGGTAGGGATGTTACGGATGCCAAACTCGGCAGCCAGCTCCTCGCACTCCTCTACGTCGCACTTGCCGACAGTGACCTTGCCATCATAGGCTTTGGCCAACTCAGCAATAACGGGGGCTACCATACGACAGGGGCCACACCATGTTGCCCAGAAATCTACTACTAATGGCTGCTCACCATTCTTCAGGCTCTCGAAATTCTCATTTGTGATTGTTACTTCCATAATCTCAATTTACAATTTGACAATTTACTATTTATAAATTACTTCTCTATTAATCTATAGCAAATGGTATGCCATTAATTAATCTTATAGTCCAGTGCCGGCGACTGCTCAATAAACTGTATCAGTTCGCTCTTCACATCCACCATCTTGGTCGTACTCTTCAGGAGAACATGGTTCTTGCCCGTCAGGTCATGCAGCTGGAAGAAGAGATTGGTCTTGCCTGGATGGGCAGCAATCAGTTCACCCAGTTCTGTCACCACCTCATCATTCAGCAGGTCAGTGGTCAGTGAGATAGTGATACGGTCGATGGCACGCTCCTTGATGGTCTGCAGGAATTCAACACCCGTAATGCCCAGGTCTTTAGGACCATCGGGATTATACGAGAAACGCGGCTTCACCTTGCCAGTGATATATACCGAGGCACCAATGGTAAAGAATCCCGACTTGTCGCCCCACGTCTCACCAAACAGCGGCAGTTCGCCAGAGCCCACGAAGTCTTCAAGTGTCACAATGCCGAAAGGCTTACCCGTCTTGGTAAAGCCCGTACGTACGGCAGTGACGATACCTCCAATGGTGACATCCTCGCGATTGGCTAAGTTGTTGACATCTGCCAACTCGTCACAGCGGGTATTACACAGGTTGTCGAGGACAATCTTATACTCGTCCAAAGGATGTGCAGACAGGTAGATACCTACCAGTTCACGCTCCTTGTTCAGACGCTCGATGTCGCTCCATCGGTCATCACTCTTTGGCAGCGTGGGCGTCTGTATCTCCAAGGCACCGAAGTCACCGAACAGGGAGGTCTGTGCCTGCTGTTGCTCTGTCTGATAGAGCTGTCCGTAACGCATGACGATTTCTATCAGCGTCTCGCCCTTGCCATTCTGTGCAAAGAAGTCCTCGCGACGAATACCGAAACTGTCGAAGCCACCGCTCAGTGCCAATGCTTCAAAGGCCTTACGGTTGACCTGACTGAAATTGATGCGCTGCACGAAGTCAAAGATATCCTTGTAGGGACCATTCTTCTCGCGCTCCTCGATGATAGCCTGTGCCACACCGTCGCCCATACCCTTGATGGCTGCCAGTCCGAAACGTATCTCACCTTTCTTATTTACACCGAACTTCTGGTACGATTCATTGACATCAGGACCCAGCGTAGCGATGCCCATGGCCTTGCATTCGTCCATGAGCTTGGTGATTTCCGTTATCTGGTCACGACGACGACTCATGATAGCCGCCATAAACTCAGCAGGATAGTTGGCCTTGAGGTAGGCCGTCTGGAAGGCTACCCATGAATAGCAGGCAGCATGCGACTTATTGAACGCATAGGAAGCAAAGGCCTCCCAGTCACTCCAAATCTTCTCCAGCACCTTCGGATCGTGGCCATTCTTCTTACCGCCCTCAATGAATTTGGGTTTCATGGCATCAACGATATCCTTCTTTTTCTTACCCATAGCCTTACGCAGGGCATCACTCTCACCACGCGTAAAGTCTGCCAACAGACGGCTGAGCAACATCACCTGTTCCTGATAGACGGTGATGCCATAGGTATCCTTCAGGTATTTCTCCATGACAGGGATATCGTAGGTGATAGGTTCCTCGCCATGCTTACGACGGATAAACTGTGGGATATAACCCATAGGTCCTGGACGGTAGAGGGCGTTCATAGCTATCAGGTCCTCAAAGACGGTGGGTTTCAACTCACGCAGGTATTTCTGCATACCAGCCGACTCAAACTGGAAGGTACCAATGGTACGTCCCTGCTGGTAGAGTTCGTAAGTTTTGGGGTCGTCAATAGGAATATTGTCGAGGTCTACGTCAATACCACGCGTCTGCTTGATGACAGCGCAAGCCTCTTTCATCTCCGACAGCGTCTTCAAACCCAAGAAGTCCATCTTAATCAAGCCTGTAGACTCAATGACGTGGCCGTCGTACTGCGTGCAGTTGGTCTTCACATCCTTGAAGTCGGGGTCGTCGGCCGTAGACACGGGCACCCAGTCGCTAATCGGGTCACGACAGATGATGAAGCCACAGGCATGGATACCGGTACCACGCACCGTACCCTCCAACATCTTGGCATACTTGATGGTATTGCGCAGTGATGCGTCAGCCGACGCCTCAGCCTCTTGCAGTTCAGGCACCGCACGGATAGCATTAGGCAGATTCATCTTCGGTGTCTTGCCATCCACATCAGGCAGACGGTCGGGAATAGCCTTACACAGGGCATTCGACACGGCAATAGGCACCTTCTCCACACGGGCCACGTCCTTGATAGAGTTCTTCGTGGCCATCGTAGCGTAAGTGATGATATGTGCACAATTCTCATGACCATACTTATCCTCTACCCATTTCAGCACCTTACCACGACCATCATCATCGAAGTCGGTGTCGATATCGGGCAGTGAGATACGGTCAGGATTCAGGAAACGCTCAAACAGTAGGTCGTACTTCAGCGGGTCTATCTTCGTGATACCCAGACAGTAAGCCACTACGCTACCGGCTGCAGAGCCACGGCCTGGACCTACCATCACGCCCAACTCGTCGCGGGCAGAGTTGATGAAGTCCTGCACGATGAGGAAGTAGCCAGGGAAACCCATCGTCTTCATGATGTGCAACTCAAAGCGTACACGGTCGTCAACCTCCTTGGGCAGCGGCGTGCCATAACGCTTGGCAGCACCCTCATAGGCTAACTTTGCCAGATAGTCAGCCTCAAACTTAATACGGTATATCTTGTCGTAGCCGCCGAGCTTCTTGATTTTCTTCTCAGCATCCTCCTGTGGCAGCGGGTTCTCGCCATTCTCATCGCTGGTAAACTCCTTATACAGGTCTTCCTCCGTGAACTTCTCACGCCACTGTTCCTCCGTACCAAACGACTCAGGTATGGGGAAGAACGGCATGATAGGGTCATGGTCCAGACTGTATATCTCTGTCTTTTCCAGCAGCTCCAGCGTGTTCGACAGTGCCTCAGGAACGTCAGAGAAGATGTCGTTCATCTCCTCACGGGTCTTAAACCACTCCTGCTTGGAGTAGAGCATACGCGTAGGATCGTCGAGCTCCTTGCCTGTCGACAGGCAGAGCAGATGGTCATGCGCCTCAGCATTCTCCTGGTCCACGAAATGAGCATCGTTGGTGCAGACGAGTTTGATGCCATACTCATGGGCCAGCTCTATCAGCACCTTATTGGCTTTCTGTTGCAAGGGATAGGTCTCACGGTTGGCACGGATACTGGGGTCTTTCACCTCATGGCGCTGTAACTCCAGATAGTAGTCGTCACCAAAGAGGTTATGATACCACTCTATGGCCTCACGGGCTCCTTCAATATCACCCCTTAATATCTTGGCAGGCACCTCACCGGCAATACATGCCGAGCAGACCATCAGACCCTCATGGTAACGCTCCAAGTCTTCACGGTCGGTACGCGGACGCATATAATAGCCGTCAACCCATGAGTTGCTGACCAGCTTAATCAGGTTTTTGTAACCCTGATAGTTCTTGGCTAATACAATAAGGTGGTAACCACCCTGGTCTTCCTTGCCGCGACGCAGCGACTTCGAGCCATGGCGCGACACATACATCTCACAGCCAAAGATAGGGATAAAGGGCTCCAGCCCCTCCTTCTTACGACCTTTATTGATGCCGCCCACATAGTCGTGGAACTCCTTGATGCCAAACATGTCGCCATGGTCGGTGATAGCCATACCCCTCATACCATTGGCAACAGCCTTATCCACCAGTCGCTTGATGCTCGACTGGCCATCCAATATAGAATAATATGTATGTACGTGTAAATGTATGAAGTCTTCCATAATCTATGGCAAAGATACGTCGAAAAGGCGAGAATACCAAAAAATTTCATAATTATTAATGGGTAAATCAAAAATTATTCATTATTCACTTTTCTCTTTTCACTTTTTTTCGTACCTTTGTCGACTGAAAGTATACTATTAACTACCTCATGGGAGAAAGAATTAAGAAACTTAAGAAAATACGAATACACCGTGAAGGCACCAACGAGCTCACGCTCAGCATGCTGGCAATAGCCATTATTGGCACAGGCTTATGGTACGCCCTTGATACTACGATCCCCTTTTGGATCTTCGTTATTATTTTTGGTGCTGCATGGCTGATGGCACTTAACTTCTATCGTTGTCCTATCCGTTATTTCAATGGCGACACCGACAAGTTGGTGGTAGCTCCTGCAGACGGTAAGATTGTTGTTGTAGAGGAAGTCGACGAACATACCTACTTCCACGACAAGCGCCTCATGATTAGCATCTTCATGAGTCCGCTGAACGTTCACGCCAACTGGTTCCCCGTAGATGGCAAGGTGAAGTTTGTCAAGCACTTCAACGGAAACTACCACAAAGCATGGCTGCCCAAGGCCAGCGAGGAGAACGAGCATGCCGACATCATGATAACGACACCTGATGGTCAAGATATCCTGGTACGCCAGATTGCCGGAGCCTTGGCCCGCCGCATCGTGACCTACGCCAAGGACGGTGAGGAATGCTATATTGACGAGCACTTGGGCTTCATCAAGCTGGGTTCTCGCGTAGATGTCTACCTGCCGCTATCAGCCCGTGCCTGTGTCACGATGAACCAGCCGACTACTGGTGACCAAACGGTAATAGCCAAATTGGCATAGGCAATTGACAATTGATAATTGACAATTGATAATGAAAAAGCATATCCCTAATACCATCACCTGCCTGAATCTGATTTCGGGTTGTATCGCCACCTACTGGGCTTTCATGGGTGACTACCGCATGGCACTGCTGTTTATCATCATCGGTGCTGTATTCGACTTCTTCGATGGCATGGTGGCTCGCCTGTTGCATGTTTCTTCACCAATCGGTAAAGAGCTGGATTCGCTGGCAGATGACATCACCTTCGGTTTTGCCCCTTCTGCTATTGCATTCAATTACCTGAACGGATTCTGTGTGGCAGGAGGCTCTATACTCTACACTCCACAGTCTTTACTCCCCTATATTGCCTTTATCATGGCAGCATTCTCTGCCTTACGTCTGGCTAAATTTAACCTTGACGAGCGTCAGGCACTGGGATTCATTGGACTGCCCACGCCTGCCAATGCCCTATTCTGGGGAGCACTGATTGGCGGACTGCACGGTAACCAGATATACTTCTATGGTATGGAGTGGTGCATCATTGTCAGCATCCTTATCAGCTGCTACCTGCTGGTCAGCGAGATACCGATGTTTGCGCTGAAGTTCAAGACGTGGGGCTGGAAAGGTAATGAGATTAAATACATCTTCCTGCTGACATGCATACCGATGCTGCTCTTCCTGGGCATCTTCGGACTGGCAGCCGTCATCGCATGGTATGTCATCCTGTCGGCAGTAAATACCTATATGTTAAACTAATTATCCATTATTATGCTAAAAGGCCTATTAGGTTTCTTTGCCTTTATCTTCTTCCTAGTTGTGCTCATCCTGTTATTGGTGGGTAGTTATATCTATCGTACCTACCGAAAGATACGCGTTGCCGCCCAGCGTGCCGCAGATAGACAGGCCCAGCAGCACCGCGACGAGACAGGTCGCCAGCGCCAGCAGTACAGCCAGCGCCAACAATCAAGTAATACCAATGATGCTGGTGATACAAGTTACTATGACCAGCCACGCCAGACGACAACAGCCACTGGCGAGACCATCATAGACAATCGCCATCAAGAGCGCGAGAGCAAGAAGATCTTCGACGACTCCGATGGCGAATATGTAGACTTTGTGGAAGAAGCTTAATTGTCAATTATCAATTGTCAATTGTCAATTGTCAATTAGTTATGTACTAACGTACCAATCTCCTCACCGTCCATGACTTTCTTTAGATTACCTACTACGTCCATATTGAAGACGTAGATGGGCAGGTTGTTGTCCTGACACATGCAGATAGCTGTCAGGTCCATCACCTTCAAGCCTCGCGCGAGTACCTCTTTATATGTAATAGCGTCGAACTTGGTGGCGGTGGGGTCTTTCTCGGGGTCAGCAGTATAGATGCCGTCCACACGGGTACCTTTCAGCATCACGTCAGCCTCAATCTCGATGCCACGCAGACTGGAGCCGGTATCAGTGGTAAAGTAAGGAGAGCCAGTACCTGCTGAGAAGATGCATACATAGCCTGCCTCCATAGCCTCGATGGCCTTCCACTTGGTATAGAACTCACCGATAGGCTCCATACGGATAGCCGTCAGCACCTTGTTCTTCACACCGATAGCGCCCAACGCACTGCTCAGTGCCAGCGAGTTAATAACGGTAGCACACATGCCCATCTGGTCGCCCTTCACACGGTCGAAACCCTTCTGGCTTCCGCTCAGTCCACGGAAGATGTTGCCACCACCAATAACGATGCCTATCTGCACGCCCATCTCACTGACTTCCTTAATCTGCTGAGCATAGTCGCTCAGACGCTCAGGGTCGATACCGTAGCCCTGCTTACCCATCAGACTCTCACCCGAGAGCTTCAGGAGGATTCTCTTAAATCTTGCCATAATCTATATAATAAATGTTACTTCCTTGAATGCATAGCGGCGCTGCTGACCATTATCATCGATGAGCAACAGATGACCATCGGCCTCTACGCCAGCTATCTCAGCCATGAAGGCACCATCTTTGTCGGTATAGGGATGAAAGCCCTTGCGGCGGTAGAGTTTCTTTCGGTAAGCCTCCCCATTAGGGAGATTGGAGGGAGCCATATAACGCTCCAAGCGCTCTAATATATCCTGTAACAGCTGTTCACGGTCCGTTTCCTGACCTGTAATCTGCCACAACGAAACTGGATTAGGCGCCTTGCTTTTAAACTCCCGCTGGTTCACATTCAGTCCTACCCCAATAATACTATCCTTGATGAGAGTGCCTTGCAGACGGTTTTCTATCAAGATACCTGCCAACTTACCATTCCGCCAATAGATGTCGTTGGGCCACTTGATACTGAGGTCACCCACCAACTGGCCTACCGCATCGACAATAGCTAGCGAGATGGCCATGGAAATCTGGAATTGCTTATTGGCAGGAAGATTTTCCGGATGCAGCATTACCGAGAACAACAGGTTCTTCCCCTGCTCCGACTCCCAAGTATTCGTGCCACAGCCACGTCCCGCCGTCTGGAAATCAGCCACAACCACACAAGGAGTCTGACCCTCTGTGTGATCTTTCAGCCATTGGTTGGTCGAGTCCGTCTCGCCGATATGTATGATTTCCCAGTTCACGTGGCAAAGTTACGAAAAAA
>Ga0265298_10002620_pt1 | contig 24725 bp, 24 predicted proteins | sample AusTroGonzalo_MG_3_FD_193486 | JGI IMG/M metagenome (GOLD analysis project Ga0265298, IMG submission 193486) | Bovine rumen microbial communities from tropical cattle in Woodstock, Queensland, Australia - Gonzalo_01 | ecosystem: Host-associated > Mammals > Digestive system > Stomach > Rumen ...
ATATAAAAATAACCAAAAACTTAGTAGCTTTCTTTTTTCAACTTAATACCATGAAAAACACAAACCACCTTGAGCCCGATAGGGCTCTTCCAATTTTATTTGGATTTCAAACATAAGTACTAGTTTGCTCCGCAAACAGGGCTCCCTCCGGTCGCGTTGACTGCGTCAACCATAACTGCAAAAGGAAACTTCTTCAATTTATCACTAAGGTTTCCAGTTGCAGTAAAGTAAAACTAAGCCCCGACAGCAAAGCGTTGTCGGGGTTTAGTTTTACCCGGCCTGGAAGGCCGGCAGAGTGGAGCGGTATGAAATGAAATGGAATACCGCGTAACGGGTTTGGGGCGTCGCCGCCCCAAACTAAAAATAAGGTAAAATGCTTCTAATACAGAATACGGTTTCCAGTTAGCGACTTTTTAGGCCCTGTAAGGGCCATAAAAGTCAAAAAAAACCGAGCCGCAAAGCGGCGAGAAAAAAACACCGTACCTGCGTTCCCCAAAAGAGAAAACTAACGCCGTACCAACTTCCCAACTCTCTCAAAAAATACCGCCCCCACCACCGGGACGCCAACGCCAACGACAAGATAGCAAATCCACCACCCCTGAACATTATAAGGAGCCATGACAGGGAACTCAGCCAGATGCTCAACAGGCAGATCATGACACCGGATAATGATAAGACTGACAATCTTGAAACAGAGAAAATGCCAAGTCAGTATCTCAATGGTCTTGTTTCCGATTGTTGAGATAATGTCCGATAGATGATGTGTCTTGCTGACCAGGTATTTTGATACCATCAGGACAAGGACTGAACCGGCCATTGCAGAGATGAAGTAGGGGAACGTATGTGTCCATTTCATATCCAGCATCTCGCCGTTCCAATACAAGCTTCCCAGTATCAGCAATAATATACATGATGGAATTACGTACACCCTGTATTTGTCTGCAAGATTTTCTATCCTGTATGACTTATACAGATAACCGACCATCATGCATGATACTGCGAATAATTCCTTAGGGCCACAGTATATGTTTACGATAGGAATTCCTTTATAAAACAGTAAGGTGCTTAACAGTAGGGCGATAAGTCCTCCGACTACAGGCTTTTTAATCTTAAGCAGCCCATAGAAGATAAAGGAGGCAAAGAACATGGTGTGCAGGAACCAGTAACCACCCAACAGCTGTTCATTGCCGCTAAGGCAGAATAGTATGAATACTGTCTTTTTAAGGTAATCGGATAAGCCATACAGCCCAGATGTGACTCCGTTGAATCCATATACGTCATTGTATATGTTCAGATGGAAAAACAGATTATGCAACAAAAGGAATATCAGTCCCCATTTGACAAAGGGAATATAGATCTTACTGATACGTTTCCTGGCATAGCTCCTGAAATCGTCCAGATGGCTCTGTTTGAAACAATAACCTGAGAGAAAGAAAAACAAAGGCATGTGGAACATATAGATCAGCGCGTAACCGTATGCCGAAAAATATGTATGCCCCAAAACCATCAATAAGATACCGATGCCTTTGGCAAAAGAGACGGAATTATCGTACTGTATATTACTATCCATATCAATGCCTATGGCATAATCCGTACCCTTCTATCAGAAAATCCAACCCAACCGAACACAGAGCATAGTAGTAATAAGGTTCTCTGTAGTCTGGCTTTCATTCCAATTGTCTCCCGAAATGACCTTTCCTTTAATGATGTCGGCTCCAAGATTATATAGACCTGCTCCAATTAAGAAATGGTCTTTGAACTTCAATCCTGCGCCAATCTGATATGCAAATGCCAATGACTCATCAAATGAGAATTTGCTTTCAAATTGTTCGTTATCGCACTCAAAAGTTATTCTCATGTCTCTCAATTTCCTGTAGTTCGCTCCCAATCCGACTTCTATCCAGAATGAACAGTCCTGCCCCAGGTCAAATATCGGGCAGTTGATACCGGCCATAAACGGGATATTGTAATAATACGGATACTCTATCTCAAAGTATTCTACTTTTAAGGTGTTGTTCCCTTGGGCTTTCCTTATAGACTGTTCCAGTTGATAATGAGCCCAAGTCCCTATCGCATCCTTCAGGTCAGAGTCATATCCATTGCAAAAGAAGTCAACTGATAGAAACCAGTTGACTTTTGAATCATGGAAGGGCCTCATATATCTGGCTCCTATGTTGAAACCGAATGTGGCTCCTCCCTGATCGCCATAATCGCTGCTTAGAGCATTCCTGTACAGATTCGTTCCTCCAAAATTACCTGTAGGAACAGCAAGACCGCCATATACTGCGGCGGATTGTGATGACACTGCTGTTGCAAACAGTGTCATTAAGGCAAATGCCAGGATAATCTTGTTTCTCATAAGAATATATGTGCTTACGAATTCATGCTGGCCAGGAACTCTGCGTTGTCCTGAGTGTTCTCCAGACGGTCCTTGACAAACTCCATTGCCTCGATGGGATTCATGTCGCTAAGGTACTTACGCAGTATCCACATGCGGTCCAGGGTGGTCTGGTCAAGCAGCAGGTCGTCGCGACGGGTGCTTGATGCCACGATGTTCACGGCAGGGAAGATACGCTTGTTGCTCAGGTTGCGGTCCAGCTGGAGCTCCATGTTGCCGGTACCCTTGAACTCCTCAAAGATAACCTCATCCATCTTGGAGCCGGTATCGATAAGGGCGGTTGCCACGATTGTGAGTGAGCCTCCGTTCTCAATGTTACGTGCGGCGCCAAAGAAACGCTTGGGCTTATGCAGCGCGTTGGCATCGACACCACCGGACAGAACCTTACCTGATGCAGGGGCTACGGTGTTGTAGGCGCGTGCCAGACGTGTGATAGAGTCAAGGAAGATGACTACATCGTGTCCGCACTCAACCATACGCTTGGCTTTCTCTATTACGATGCTGGCAATCTTTACGTGATGCTCTGCAGGCTCATCGAATGTTGATGCAATGACCTCGGCCTTTACGCTGCGGGCCATATCGGTAACCTCCTCAGGGCGCTCATCGATGAGCAGCATTATCATGTATGCCTCAGGATGGTTTGCGGCAATTGAGTTCGCAATATCCTTGAGCAGTATTGTCTTACCGGTCTTGGGCTGGGCTACTATCAGAGCGCGCTGTCCCTTACCGATAGGAGCGAACATGTCAACCACGCGGGCTGAGAGGTTGTCATTCTTGCCGTTGCAGAGAGTGAACTTCTCATCGGGGAAGAGGGGAGTAAGATGCTCAAACGGAACGCGGTCACGTGCTACAGAGGGCTCCAGGCCGTTTATGCGGAACACCTTTACCAGCGGGAAATATTTCTCACCCTCGCGAGGCGGACGGATAACACCCTCAACTACATCACCGGTCTTAAGGCCGAAGAGCTTGATCTGTGACTGTGATACGTATATGTCATCGGGTGATGCCAGATAGTTGTAGTCCGATGAACGCAGGAATCCGTAGTTGTCGGGCATGATCTCCAGGACACCCTCACCGCGCAGTACATCACCAAAGTCATACATACGCTCCTCCTGCTGCATCTGACGGCGGTTCTGCTGATTGTTCTGCTGGTAGGGCTGTGAGTTCTGATTCTGCTGGCGCTGCTGGTTCTGCTGCTGGCGCTGCTGATTCTGCTGGTACTGCTGCTCTGCGTGGAACTGCTCCTGACGGGGCTGTTCCTGCGGCTCCTGCTGCTCCTGAACAGGGGCCTGAACGGGCTCCTGCAGGGTTACTGCCGGCTCGGCTACCTGATGCATAGGCTCCTCATCCTGCTCATATGAGTCAGCAACGGCCTGGGTTACATTCTCATCGTCTATCTCGGGCAGGGGTACCTCAACCTGCTGCTTGCGGGGGCGTCCGCGACGCTTGGAAGCAGCGGACTGCTGAGCGGGCTGGGGGAGCTCCTCTTTCTGAGCGGGCTCACTGGCAAGCTGCTCCTTTACGGGTTCCTGGACAGGCTCCTGTGCGGGCTGCTGAGCGGGTGCCTCCTGTGTCTTGGGCTTGTTCTGGTTGGCTCCGCGGCCACGTTTCTTCTGGCCCTGATTGTCCTGGGCAGGTTTGGGCTCCTGCTGCTGTGCAGGCTGCTCCTGTGCGGGCTTGGTATCGGCAGCAACCTCTTTGGCCTCCTGTTTGGGGGCGTTGTTGTCCTTGCGGTCGCCCTTCTTGGCCTTGCCTTTCTCACCGTTGGCTGTGTAAACTTTCTCGGTGCTGTTGTTCTTGAGTGCTACCTTGTTGCGGGGTCTCTTCTCCTTGTCGGAGTTGTTTTTGGATGCTGAGATGGCCTGCTCGTCAAGAATATCATACACAAGCTGATTCTTGTCATCCTTGCTCTTGATTCCCATCTCTTTTGCAATGGCCTGGAGCTCTTCCAGACTCTTGCTCTTTAATTGCAGTATGTCAAACATTGTTTTATCGGACCTTAGCAATATCGGCGACACACCAAGTGCACACTGACATCACGTAAGGTATGGGTTAATGTAAAATCGGATTGATTGCCGCTACCGGAGTTCCTTGAATTGGACTGTATTGCGGCTTACGGTTGCAAATGTACGAATTAATTCAATACGTAGTACACAGTAGGAGGGTTCTTTTTCCTTTTTCCCGATAAAACCTTCAAATCACAATCAGCGGTCTTACTTATTTGAAATCAAAGCGCATCAGGACAGGATTGCCTTCAGGGTTTATCCTGGAGAGTGTCTCATTATCAATGTTTTCTCCGTTAGCCATGATAAAGCCTGATGCCGATGAGTATGTAATCAACGCCTTGTCACACAGGTAATATCCGTATCCGGGGAACGGGGTGGAACACAATCCCTGCTCCTGCAGGCAGTAGTTGTAGCACTTGTTGGCATCGAGGTCATTTATGGCCATGAAATCCTTTATGCCGTATCCGTCCAGATACATGCTGTAGGTAACGACAAGTTTGTTGCCGACCATTGCGGCCGAGTTGAACTTTCTTACATATTCAGTATTCATGACCAGTTCATTAAAGGCCACAATATCCTCCATCTCACTCTGCGGGTAACGCTTGTTGTTGGTGAACTCAAATTCAGCTATCTGTCTCGGGGCGTTTCCGTCATACTCAAAGATGCGGTAATCAAAAGGCTTGAAATAGAAAATGGAACTGCCTTGCCTGTTCAGGAACTTGCCGCTCAGGATAAAACTGGTGTTCTGGCTGAAATCATCCCATGAATCCAGTATCTCTCCATTACGGGAGATCTTGACATAGTTCTTAAGACTGTTGTTGCAGTTATTTGAAAACAACAGTATGTAACTATCCTCAACGGCCATGTCAAAATACTGTTCATCAAGGTTTATCTCACTGAGGAACTCCCCGTCAAAAGAGTAGGTCAGTATTTTCTTCTCAAAGCTGGAGAGAACATATACCTCATCTCCGGACACATCAATGCTCCTGATGTCCAGATACTCTCCGCGTCCACGTCCCTGACGTGCTATCCTGGAGAGGAACCTGCCGTCCTTGTCAAACCGGAATATCACATTACGGGAATCAAGGATGAAATAGGTGTCATCATAGATCTTTATGCTCTTTATGTCACCCATAAGAATGTCATCCGCAGTTTCAAGAGGGATTATCTGCCGGGATGTAAAATGTGAGTCCGGGTTCTTGTCCCATTTTGTGGCATCAACCTTTACGGGTCCCTGGGCATCATCGGCACAGGATATGGTGAACAGGCTAATAATTGCTATTGCGGTGTAAAGAGATAATCGTTTCATGACTGTTTTCTAATTATTGGTTGGGTTTCCAAAAGTACTTATTTATTCCTGCATTTCAATGTCAGCTATGTAAAACTGCTCGTCATCGTCAATGGCGATGAGTTTGCCGGTCTTGTCATCTATGTAGAAATTGGTGATGGGCGTATCGGGAATGAGGTCTGCAATGAACTCTCCGCTCCAGGTGAATACGCGGATGGAGGCATCTATAGGCTTGTCCTCATGATCCTCCTCATAAACGGTGTTATGGTCATACAAGACATAGATGTAATCCCCGTAGGTTACAACCTGACAGGCTCCTTCCACTATCTTTGAAGGGCTTCCTGTATCTGCAATATCAACAATATCCAGACAATCCGGACCTCTTACGCCAAACATATCGCCTGTTTCCAAGTCAATGAATGTCATGCGGTCCTGTTTGGCATCCGCTACAACCACCTTGCGGCCGTCATGGGATAACCTTACGATGGAGGAATAGAGAAATTGAGCCCAGTAATCCTCCTTGAAATGAGGCAGTTTGGGGTATATGTCAAACGTTGTGATACTGCTGTCCGGCTTTACAAGAGTGTATGATGGGGGATTGAACTCAATCTCGGGCATGTTGGTTACTGAATAACTGCCGTCAGGGTTTTCGGTGACGTCAGAGGCCGAAAGGATAATTTCATTATAGGTTACTCCAATGTATTGGAAATATGAGCCGTCACTGCGGAACAGCGTGTTGAAACTGTTGGCTCTGTATATGAAGTCCGGGATTTTTAACAGCTTCTGCGGTTTAAGGTTGGCCCCGTTCCTGATGGAACCGGTCAGGTTGTAGCGGTACATGTAGTCCGGATCCTTAACTATCAGATGGCGTTCACCGTCAATGATGCTGTTCTGGTCACAATATGAAACCGTCAGGAACTCGTTGCCGGCACGTCCGCTGGGAGAAAGCCTGGCTATTACGTTTCCGGAGTAATCAAATACCTTGATGAGTGCCTGGTTATCGCTGGTTATGGCTACGATCATGGAGTCCACGGCAATGATATCATGAACGCCAAAGCATTCCAGGTCTATATGGTTCAACTTAAGATCGTACTTGGGTACATCGGTTGCACAGGTAATCTCACGCGGAGAGTAGTATACGTTTTTCTTTTGCTTACAGGAGACCAGTGTGAGCAGCATTATTGCCGATGCTGCAACAATGACGGATTGGAAAGGATTTCTCATAAACTGTATCTTGATTTACAGTAAGAGAACGTAAATAGGACAGATTTGTTATTTCAGGGGCTGGCAAGTAAAGAGTTCTTCAGTTATAGTATGTCATCGCGCAGGTAGTACTTTATGATGATGCAGTTTGTGTCATCGTTCACATGCTCTATACGCTGGCGTGAATCCGGGTCCATGAGGTTTTCATCATACAGATGGGGCAGGAATCTATCAAGTTCACCCATTCCGGGATCTATTATTGTGTAGATAGCCTCATTATCCATATATGTGAAGTTAAGGATAAATTTGTCGTCCTTAAATACTTGATCCAGCAGTCTATGTCTATCGTTTTCAAAAGAGTAGATGGATAACCTGTACTTGTTAGCCTTGAGAATATAATCCAACCAATCATCTTCCTCTTGACGGAGATAGCCAATACTGGATATGAGATATCTGTTGTTGATATTCATCTCTCCTAAAAGGCAGAAATCATAGTTCTTTTCTTTGATATAGTCTCTGATATTTGTCTGCTCATCGACCTTTGACATGTCAAACATATCTTGATTGACGGTATATCGGTAGGCCTCTTTCACGGTCATGTCATCCTTGTCAACCAAATACAGGGAATAGCCGTTGTTAGTGAACCTGAAGAGTACCAGACTGTCATTCTGAAAATAACGCTGCCTTTGGAATGCAAATCCACCGCCCCTTATATCAGATGTCTCATATTTTCCGATAACGCTGTCCTTTGAGATTGAGTAGAAATAACAACAGAAAGGCGATTTAAAAGCCAATATGTCATCTGTAAGAGGAATAGCATCGCTGCAGTATCCGGCTTCTTTGAGTGTAGGCTTAATTTTCTGAACCATATTAAGTGACAGGTCATATTTCAGGATTGTCCCGTCATAATCCATAATACATATCAATCCGTTCTCAACGTAATAGTCATTAGGGTTGATATGCTCGTTATGGCCCCTTCCGCGGCGGCTTATGGTGTTGCACAGGAAATGACCGGTGCTGTCAAATACAAGTATTGAATGAACAGCATCATCAATGATGTAGTAGTGATTGTTCTCAACACGCACAGTACCTGGATCGCCCATCAATGCCAGCGTGTCATTATCCATCTCAATAACCTCAATCTTTGAGATTATATCACTCATGGCAACCTTCTCATACTTGTCAAACCTGACAGGGATAATCTGAACATCGGAATCAGTGCTGCTATTTCTGCAGGAGATAACAGAGACGCAAATCAGTATTGCGGCAGCGACAGCGTAACGGATACTCTTTCTCATAAACAAATCGCAGTCAATTATTGGATTAACCGACTGCGAATATATGAAAATTCTGCCGTATTTTCCAAAACCTCCGGTTCCCGGTCCTGAAAGAGTGGATATGAGGATGCAATTAACTTTTTTTACTTCAATTCTTTACCAGAAACTACAAGTGTTAGTTTACATTTGTTTCCGGTATTGACCTTATTCCAATTACAACCCGTTAATGACTATACTGCGTAAATTAGGATTGTCATTCAGATATGGCAGCAACTATTTTGTGGTGGCCGGTCTGGTGTCATTGTGCGCGTTTGTCATCGTGGGTGTGAATTCGGGTGATACAGAAGGACTGTCAGAAGGGATATTCCTATGCAAGATACTCAAGATCATTTCCGTTCCTATCATACTATATCTTTTCCGTAAGTTTGACCGTAGCAGCGCCATATACTTCTGGCTCAATCTTGGCATCAGCAGGACGGAATACTATGTCATTCCCATTGTTATTGAGTATATATTTTTCAGGTTGCTTGTCTATGTGGCACCGCCGTTGTTCACCTTCTTACATTTGAATTGATATGGAGCAGGAGGATGAGAACGGAAAACTGCTGATAGACAGCGTGCAGCTGCACTTTGGTGAGAATGCGGTCCTGCAGAGTGCATACGTGACATCTTACAAGGGTAGGGTGACCGGTGTACTGGGCCGTAACGGTACCGGAAAATCGTGCCTGTTCAAGTGCATCATGGGCGGTATCCGGCCTCAGAACAAGTATATCCGTCTGAACGATGAACCGCGCACGGATTACGGTCATATAGGACTACGTGTAAAGTACCTGCCGCAGGATCATTTCATTCCGCCCGGCATAACCCTGCCGCAGGCTTATGAGTTGTATGGTGTTGATTATGAGGGGCTGGTCCGGTTTGACGATAAATATGACTGTTACCGTAACCATAAGGTGAAAATGCTGTCGGGCGGTGACCGAAGGATTGCGGAACTCTACCTTATCCTTAATTCCGATGCCGAATTCTGCATTCTTGACGAGCCGTTCTCAAATATCGCCCCCGTTTATGATGATAAGATCCGTGCCATGATCAGTGAGCAGAAAGCCAATAAAGGCATCATCGTAACAGACCACATCTATGAGGAGATACTACGTGTGGCCGATGACCTGTTCCTGCTCCGTGACGGCTTCACATACCAGATACGCTCCCGTGACGACCTGGTACGTCTGGGGTATATAATGTCATAAGACCTTATGTCTGCAGCGCCGCTTAATCCAGGTCCTTGAACCTGAACTGCAGCAGGATGGGGTTGTCTTCATTCTGGGCCTTGAAAGCATCCAGAATCTGCTGCCCGAGTCCGGACATGGGCACTGACTCATCGATTTGGGGCGCGCTGGTCATTTGAAAGACATATGATGTTCCGTTCACTCCATACGGCTCGAGTTCAAATATCAGTCCCGGGATTCTTAGCTCTGAATATTGGACGCTCTTGCTCCCGTCGGTTACATAGAAATGCATGAAACCTTTTATGTTTTCATACTGATTCTGATTATAGATGAAACTGAGCAGGTTGCCGTTCTTTACGGGATAATAGTAGAGTATCTGTGAACCGTCTGCCAGGTATTGCGGAAATTCCAAAACATAAGGGCTCCAATGCGTAGGGTCGTCTGCATATTGCTTGGGTAATCCTTTGTCTGAGAATGTGAATCTGAATTCAAGTTTCAGGCTGTCATTATCGTCAATGCTGTAAATCTCATTGTTGTAACCAAATAAACCTATCAGCGGATTCTTATAGCTTGTAAACTGATGATTGTAGAATGTGGGCGAGATCCGGTTCTCTGAAAATTGACCGTAATCGACTACTGGCATTACTGTATCGGGCAGGAACTTGGCCATTGCTATTCCACGTTCCTCAAGATCCCCATGGTCCGGCGCAATAAGGGTGCGGCCGTCGCCCATATGTACCGACTTCTCAAAGCCTATCATGGGGTATGAATGCTTACTGCCCAAATACTCCAGCCCGGGCAGCCTGAAGGAATAGCTCTTGGGGTTCGTATAGTCAGAATCGTATAAGGCCAACAAGTGCTCATCCTTAAAATATATGAAGTTTTTCAGCCCCAGATATTCGTCGTGTCCGCGTCCAAACCTGTTAATGGTACCAAGACAATTGCCGTCATAATCAAATACACAAATATATTTAAAGCCCGGTCCACCATTCACGTCCTCGCTTTGGGAAATACCAAAGAAATAGTCGTCCTGGAAGAAAAATATGCTGATACCCGGAATAGGTTTGTCTGATTTAAGGGGAATGATCCGGATGTCACATGTAACATCTTCCAATACGGCCTCTACAGCCTTATCGGGATCAATAAGTACCACACCAGTATCTTTCCTGCCGCATGATACGCAGGCAAGCGTCAATAATGACATTAAACAAACAATAGGACTAAAGGATCTCATAATGCAAATAATTTATTATCAGTCAGTATCTTCAAGTTCAAACAGAGTCTCTATCGTTACACCGAATACACGGGCCATTTTCAGGGCCAGTACGGTCGAGGGGTTGAACTTGCCTTGCTCTATGGCTACGATAGTCTGGCGAGTCACGCCGGTCTTATCGGCCAGGTCCTGCTGGGTCATGCGCACGCGGGCGCGTTCCACTCTGAGATTATTCTTCATCGCTCAACTCCCGGTTTTGTTTCCACAAAGATAATTTGAAAATCAGCAGGTAGTATCCCATAAAGGCTGGTACTGCTGTCGGTATCTTCAGAATCATGTTGATTTTGCCCATTGTGGTAGGTGAAGTAAGATGTACCAGGAAAGGTGTAGTAATAAACATCAATAATGCCCAGACAATGTATATGATAACGATAGTGACAAGTGCCTGATGGCGGATTTCAACTATTCTCTCATCTTCCTGTATTTCCTGTGACAGCGCCATGAGAGCGAATGATATAGGGGTAAACAACAATACCAGTGCCGATGCCCATCCGGATCCTGCAGGGTCAGTCTGTATATCCTTAATGAATACATGCGGGTACAGGTCATTGATAATGGCTTGCCAGAAAACCAGACATAACAGAACGCAAACCGCAAAGATTCCAAAACCTATTTTCTGCCATTTGTGATCAAGGAGATGATGCTTTTTTCTCATAATTCATGTTGTTTTAAAGGTTAATGATGCTGCAAAAGTAAACAATACATTACATTAAAACAATAAAACACGACATAAAAGTTATAAAACTATACATTTATGTCTTTTTGCCAAAGTGTCCCACAACAGAGTGGGTCACGGGGCTTGTGAGATGGCTCGTTGTGGGACATGGGCGCTAAATGAAGCAGTGTCCCACAGTAACCCGCGTGAGAAGCTGCTCTCATTTAGGTTAGTGTGGGACACTTTGGCTAAGGAATAAGTCCTTATTCTTGTGGTGAAACTAATGAAGCAAGTTCTTCAAACTGCTCCGGAGTGATTTCCTCTCCGTTTATCAGGATGCGGCTTACCTTGTGGCCGTTTATGAACATGTTGTTCTGGCTGTCAACGGACACATCGGACATGACCCGTTGGGTGAGGTCGATGTCCGGCAGGCCGAGAGCCTGCAAGTCAACCTGTTTGGTGCTCACCTTTGCATTGATGCTCTTTTTTGTCATGAGTTCCTGGGGAATGAGCTCCGGATTTTCAATTGCATCAGGATTCTGTTTGAGGAAACGGTTCAGGTTACGTGTTAACTGCCTCTCCTGGCGTCTTTCCATCCTTACGAGTTTGTTGTTGGCCTTGTTCAGGTTCTTCTCCAGCTGCTTGAGGTCCCTGCGGGCTTTCTTTGATTCCTGTTCATCCATCCTGTCTATCCGGGCTTGGTAAAGAGCCTTAAGGATGTCAATTGACGGGTCCGATGAGCTTGAACTTACAGTGATGGGGTCTGACTCCATTGTTATGGACATGTCCAGTTTGTCACTGCCGGTAAGGAGATCGTAGATGCTGTTATCCTTACCGGTACTTGCAGATGGCTCGGATAAGGTCTCAACTACCTCCTGGGGAGTGTACGGCTGGCCGTCAACCAAAACCTTTGATATGGTCTTGCCGTTAACGGTGATGGTGCCGTCGTCACTGACCTCAACACCCGGAATGTTGGGAATGAGCTCCACCAGTGACTTTTGGTCAAGCTGGCTGTTTGCGGGAACAGCCATTTCAATGTCATCATAATTCATCTTGGCGGTAGCTACTACATTCTGCGGCTGGTCATAATCCAATGTCGCATTGTAGACCGTACGCGCAGTCTGAGTCCTGGCACTGTCAGCCTCCAGGGCTGAATAATCATAAACGTAATTAACCTCCCGTTTGGCATTAACTGCCAGACAAATGCAAACCATGGGGAGAAGCCAGAGTGCCTTTGAGGCGCTCCTAGCGGTGGTCTCTTTCTTTTCCATCATAAAAATTCTGTTTTTTAAAATACTGTGATTGAAGTTATTGGCTATTGTATAACCGTTCATTGCTGCAGCCTTGCTTATGAGCAGGCGTTGGTAACTGCGCAGGTCCGTTCCGGCACGCAGTACGGCATCATCGGCCTCAAATTCGTGGACGGCACGCAGGTCCATACGCAGCAGCCATATGGCGGGGTTGAACCACTGTGCGGCCGATATGATATCAACCAGCATCACGTCAAATGAGTGGCCTAATGATACATGTGCGTTCTCATGACGTATGATATCCCTGCAACCGGACTGCCAATCGGCCCGGGATACTATGATGTGGCCCATCCAGCTGAATGAAGGTCCGTTACCATCCATGATGAGTACCTGGGTACCGTCGGGGAGAGTCTCCTTATGCGCGTTCTTTATTATTCTGCGCAGGCGGATGATGGAGAGCGTAATCTTTACCAGCACAAACAGTACGCCACCCAGATATGCGGCAAGCAATGCGGTATGCCACCACGGGGTGTGCGGCATCACGGGATTCGCGGCAGCAGTGGCTGTGTGGCTGAGCGCCGGGGTAAAAGGCACTGATACTGTCTTGTGGAAGGTAATGATGCACAAGGGGAGAAGAAACGATACAACAGCTGTACCCAGCAGAACGATCCTGTTCAATCTGTGCCAGGTGTCGCGGCTGAGCATGAGTCTGTAGAAGAGGTAGAAAACAGCCATTATGACTGCCACCTTTATTTGATATATCAGAAAAGTAACCATGAAAAGAGAAGTTTATTTGTTTTGATTATCCTCAAGATGCTGGATCAGTTCCTTGAGTTCATCTATTGAGACCTTGCCGTCACCCACAAAAGCTGATACCGCATTAAGGTAGGAGTTTCCGAAATAGTTTCCAATGAAACCTCCTATGGAGAACTTGCTGTACTCGCTGCGGGTCACGATGGGGAAGTACTGATAGGTGGGACCGTATGCCTTGTGGTCCAGAAAACCTTCAGTCTCCAGTTCACGGACCTGTGTGGAGAGCGTATTGAAATGGGGCTTGGGCTCGGTGTAGAGCTCACGGAGTTCACGCACAAAGAGTGCTCCCTTATCCCAGAAGTGGTTCATTATGACCTCCTTCTTCTCACTTAGCTTGGTTATTTCAGTCTTACTCATAATCGTTGTGTAACTAGTGATGTTGCAAATGTAACTACTAAAATAGTTGCACAACGATTTACTTAGTTAAAAGATGCTAAAGCCAGCATCTTTTGCCAGAGTGTTACGCGGGAATCAGTGTCAGAGGGATTTGTTGATGGTGGAGATATAGTCCAGAACGTCGTCGCGGCCGGTCTTGTCAAGTGAGGAGGTGATGAAGTAGGGCGGCAGCTCCTCCCACTGTTCTTTCAGGGTGTCCAGGAACTTCTTGACGTTTTCTGACAGGCGCCCGCGGCCCAGCTTATCGGCCTTGGTAAAGATTATGCCGAACGGAACGGCGTTCTCACCAAGCCATTCAATGAACTCCAGGTCTATCTTTTGAGGCTCGTGACGGCTGTCAATAAGGACAAACAGCGATGTCAGTTGAGGGCGTTCCAGAATGTAGTCATTGATTATGCGGGTGAGCTGATCCTGCTGGCTCTTTCCGCGCTTGGCATAGCCGTAGCCGGGCAGGTCAACCAGATACCAGTCTTTATTTATAAGGAAATGGTTGATAAGAAGCGTCTTACCGGGTGTGGCCGATGTCATGGCCAGACCCTTGCGTCCGGTAAGCATGTTGATGAGGCTGGACTTACCGACGTTGGAGCGGCCTATGAATGCATACTCGGGATTGGCGTGCTGCGGGCACTTGCTGACATCAGTGTTGCTGATTATGAATTCGGCGCTCTTTATCTCCATTTTTCCAAGTGTTTTATGACGCAAAAATAGTCAAATTAGGCGTAATATGCTAAATTTGCACCACAACGGAGCAACAGGCATGAATAAGGAATATCCTTCATCGGCATTGGAAAGGGCAGTGGGCGAGTTCTCAAAACTGCCCGGCATAGGCCGTAAGACAGCTTTGAGGCTGGTGCTTCATATGCTTTCCAAACCCGAAGAGGAGGTGAGTACGTTTGGACGCGTATTCTCAACCCTGAAACAGGATATCCATTACTGTAAGGTGTGTCATAACATATCGGACACAGATGTATGTGACATATGCGCCAATCCCAAACGTGACGGTTCCATGCTGTGCGTGGTTGAGAATGTGCAGGATGTGCTGGCTATTGAGAGTACGATGCAGTACAACGGCCTGTATCATGTTCTGGGTGGAATAATATCGCCAATGGACGGCATAGGACCGCAGGACCTGCAGATAACGAGTCTGGTGGAACGTGTTCAGGCAGGTGGGATAAATGAGGTGATACTGGCGCTCAGTCCTACCATGGAGGGTGACACCACAAACTTCTTCATCTCACGTAAGCTGCAGCCGCTGGGCGTAAAGCTGAGCGTCATTGCACGTGGCGTGGCTGTGGGTAACAATCTGGAATATGCCGATGAGGTGTCACTGGGACGCTCCATCGTGGACCGTATACCTTTTCAATGAAATAATAAAAGCAGATATATGGATACAAAAAAAATGGCCATCAAGCTGATGTCAGCATGGATCGCAATCTACGTGATTGCAGGAATTACCGCGTTGCTGTTTGAATACGGTCCGCTCAAGGGTGTGGCGGTTACCGATGTAAAGACGGTTTATGTGCTGGAGGTGATAGGTGTTGTGGCATCGCTGGCACTCATCCCGCTGGCTCTTCGCGGATTCAAGAGAATGGTAGACCGCATGGCCGACAAGGAGTACCCGGAGGAGAAGATAGGCCATATCTATATGGTCTGCTCGCTGCTGCGTCTCGAGGCTTTCTTCCTGGTGATTGAGTTCGGAGTGATTCTTTATTACATCCTGAACGATACCATCGGACTTTACATAGCTGTTATAGGAGCAATCTGCTCATTGTTCACAATCCCCACCAAGGCGGGTATAGAACACGAGACAGGCTGTTTTTGATTCCGTATGCCGGCTGTAAGCGTTATCATAGTAAGCTATAAGGTGAGGTACTACATTGAGCAGTGCCTCAACTCGGTGTTGCGCTCCGTGCCCGATGCTGAGATCTTTGTGGTTGACAATGATTCGGCCGATGGATCAGTGGAGTTCCTGCGTAAGCGGTTCCCACAGGTGGAGGTGATAGACAACGGCTGCAATGCGGGTTTCGGTAAGGCCAACAACATAGCCCTTGCCAAGGCGACGGGACGTTACGTCCTGTTCCTGAATCCCGATACGGTTGTTGCCGAGCGTACCATTCCGGGATGTATTGAGTATATGGATGCACATCCGGATACCGGTGCCGTGGGTGTACGCATGCAGTACGGAGACGGCCATTTTGCGCTGGAGTCCCGCCGCTCGCTCCCTACACCGTCGGTGGCATTCTGGCATATGACCGGTATAGGACGCCTGTTCAGTCACTCCAGGGTGTTTGCCAAGTATCACCTGTCATATCTGGACAGGGACCGGGAGTGCAGGATTGATGTGGTATCGGGCGCATATATGTTTATCCGTAAGGAGGCTCTTGACAAGATTGGCGGGTTTGACGAGGCGTTCTTTATGTATGGTGAGGATATTGACCTTTCATACAGGATCCTGCAGCAGGGTTATAAGAACTGTTATCTGCCGCTTCCTATAGTTCATTACAAGGGTGAGAGCACCAACAAGACATCGTATCGTTATGCAAAGGTGTTCTATGATGCGATGAACATATTCTTTGACAAGCATTTTAAACGTTACAGCCGCCTGTTTGCCGTGCTGGTAAAGATGGTGGTGGGCGTAAAGAAGATAAGTACGTACGTGGGCCAGAATATCTGGGCACGTCGCAGGATGCTGGCTGATTTCAGGAAAAACTGCCTGTATGTGGGGCGCAAGGAGACATTTGCCGATGTGGAGCGTCTGCTTTCACGCAGTGACATACTTATCAATCCGCGTTTTGTTGAGCCGCGTGACGGAGTGGAGGATTCATTGAGAGGTTTTATGGCCGATGATGTGGAGGCTGTCCTTTTTGATACCGGCGTTTTCTCATATGATGAGGTGTTGGATTGGATGTATGCCCGTGCATCGGAAAACAAGAGATATACAATGGGACTGTACTCAGGTGAGTCAGGCCGCCTTATAACCGAATATGAAACGCTATGAATGAGTCAGATTTATTGAGCGACGGCAAATATATGCTGCGTGCTCCCGAGCCCGAGGACCTGGACGTGCTGTTCGGCATGGAGAATGACACAACCCTGTGGATGGTGTCGGGTAATGCCGTCCCTTACTCCCGATATCAGATCAAGCGTTATATCCAGCAGTCTCAGCACGATTTCTATACAGACCGTCAGGTCAGGTTCATGATTGTCCGTGTCAGTGACGGCGTGGTTATGGGAAGCGTGGACCTGACAGATATAGACCCCTACAACGGACGCGCCGAAATTGGAATCGCGCTGCTTTCAGAGTTCAGAGGGCAGGGGATTGCATCGGCTTCACTCAAGATTGTGTCGGGTTATGCAAAGGAGGTGCTCCGCCTGCGCCAGATGTTCTGCCTGGTGCCTTCCGGCAATGAGGAAAGCATTAAATTGTTTGCTAACAACGGGTTCGCTCAGAGCGGAAAGCTTAAGGATTGGTTGGTTAAAGGCGAGTCATACAGCGACGTTCTGGTGCTGCAGAAATTTTTTTGAAAAAAATGTGCTCAGACGCTTGTGGGATTAAAAAATGTCCGTACCTTTGCCATCGCAAAACAGCGAGGTGCGTTAGTTCAGCTGGTTAGAATGCCGCCCTGTCACGGCGGAGGTCATGGGTTCGAGTCCCATACGCACCGCAAAAAAGAGTCGCCAAATGGCGGCTCTTTTTTGTGGTGCGTATATCGCACCTTTTTTTAGTTTGCTACGCAAACGCGCTCATTATCATTCGCTTGGCGGCCCTCCGGGACCGCTCTCACCCTCCGGGTTCGCCCCAATACGTTTGCAACTTATAATGAGTCTAAATGAAAAAAGTTTCCTACTTCTTTCCTACATTTTTGTAAAACCTACCTACATTTTCTTGAGATTACCTCACTAACGCCTTTCCTTTTCACAAAAATCCCTATCTTTGGGTTATTAAAAGTCTGTCACAATATTGTAGAATATGAAATATATCAGACTGATTTCCCTGTTCGCTTGTTTTATCCTCCCCTGGGGCCTGCATCGCATACAGGCGCAGTCCGGCACATCAGCAGGCATGGCGCTGCATCAGGTCTTCCTTGACAACATAAGCGGAACCATCAATGCCGACAGCCCTGTCACAGCCACCTTCACAATCCGTGACACTGTCAGTGACACACGTGACCGGTACCGTTGCCTAGTAACCTGGCGCGGCTCAACCTCTATACTGTATGACAAGAAATCCATGAAGATAGCCTTCATCAATGATGAAACTGATTCAGAGCGTGATGTCCTCCTGCCTGGACTTGGGCGTACAGACAGCAAGATCAATCTTGATGCAGCCAGTGTTGACCGTTCTCATATACGCAACCGCATAGCCATGGAACTGTTCAACAGCTACTCGCGCCTGCCGTATGCCACAGAAACGGATGGCCGTCACGGCATAACCGGCACATACGTGCAGGTGTGGACCGATGGCCGCTACAGCGGTCTTTACTGCATGACAGACCGTGTTAACCGCAAGCTGCTTGGAGTCAAGAAGACTAAAGACTCACAGGTAAGGGGTGTCATCTACAAGTGCAAGTCATTCGGTAGCGGCAGCTTCCTTAAGACTGATGGCACCCAGCCTCAATCAGGCGACAGCTCATGGAACGCCTGGGAGGTCAAATATCCCAATCAATATCCTGCCCATGTGTGGGACCCCTTGTGTCAGCTCATGGATGTCCCATGGGACACCACCCCTGATCAAGATTATCCGGACCTGGTCCGTCAGCACTTCTATTGGGATAACTTGGTTGACCTGTATCTGCTTACCCTTGTGGCAGGCGTGGCCGATATGGGCTATAAGAACAGCTATCTCAGCCTGCAGGACTTCACCGCCGCACAACGCTTCATCATCACCCCATGGGATATGGACCACAGCTTCGGCGCAACCTATTGCGGTGTTCCGCTCATTGATGTCAACACGCTTATGGGCCAGTCCAACTGGAGCAAGGTCATTCCGTTCAGGCGGCTGTTGCAGAACCCCGACCTGGGCTTTGTCACGGCGCTTGCCAACAGGTGGGCGCAGCTGCGTGACGGAGTGTTGTCAGTCAATAACGTATCAGAGCTCATCTACGGTTACGCTGATTTGTTTGATAGTACCGGGGCGTGGCAGAATGAGCGTGACACATGGAACTACAACCCTGTCACACTTGGAGAGACCGCCCGTGATGAGGCTGATTATATGGTCCAATGGTACAGTGCCAACCACCAGCGTCTTGATGAACTGCTTACGCCATACATCACCGGCGTCATCAGCCCGGTTCAGGATGATGCCTCTAACCCCGTCTATGACATGCAGGGCCGGTATGTAGGCCAATATCCTTACTTTAACTCCAAAGGCCTGTACATTCAGGGCAACAAAAAAACACTTGTCAGATGAAACGTATCCTTTCTTCCGTCTTATCCCTGCTGCTGGCACACCTCATGTATGCACAGCATGCGGTTGACCTGGGGCTCAGTGTCTTATGGGCTGACCGCAACGTCGGAGCCGACAGCCCTGGCTCTCCCGGCATCTTTGTATCGTGGGGGGAACTGGAACCCAAGAGTGAGTATCTCATGTCAAACTACCGCTTCTGTACCGGCGATTTCTGCTCACCAACCAAATACTACGCCTATAATCCTGACGAGGTCCTCACTGTGCCCGACGGCAAGACCGTTCTTGAACCGGATGATGACGTGGCAACCGTGATGATGGGCAGCAGCTGGCGTACTCCTCTCTACGATGAACTGATGGAGCTGACCAGGGAATGCCAGTGGGATTGGGTAGAAGATGACCCCAACCCGGGCTACCGTGTCACAGGCCCTAATGGCAATTCCATCTTCCTGCCTGCGGCTGGCATCTATACAGGCTCCAGACACATGCTCGGCGGCCAAGAGGGCTACTATTGGTCTTCCCAAAGCCTTTTCGTGCCTGATAATGCCTATTGCCTGCGCTTCACCCCGCGTCTTATAGCACATACCAACTTCAAGAGCACCCGCCGTTTCAACGGCTGCACTGTACGTGCGGTCTGCAATCGTCCATAACTCTCAAATTATAAATATGGACGTATTCTGCGCTATCTGCCGTTTATAAGATGAAAAACCTGATAAAATGCATTATGAGAAAGTTGTCTTTTCTGTTTTTGGGTGTTGTGATGATGTCACAGTTTGCTCTTGCGGCCGGATATCCCCTGAATGGTTCATGGGAGCTGATGGATCCTAAGTCATGGACTTTTGAATATCTGCAAAAAAAGGCTCCGGAGGGTTTTGTCTGCGGTTATGTGGTGGATGATCCCTGGGGAAACAATTATTTCAGCATGTATGTTGTCAAAAAGGGGAATAAGTATGAATTGATATATAAACAGCCCGGAATAGTCAAGACAAAAGATATTGATGCTACGTTGGCTAAAGAGTTGTTGAAGACGGTTGACGGAAATATCGGTGAAGCCCAGAAGCGTAGGGATTTTGAAATAGAGGATGCCATGAAGAGACTCGAGAAAAAAGAGGCTGATGAAACAGATGAAGTTGAAGATATTGAGGCGGTTTTCTATGATGGTGATGTAATATATGCACTTAAGCCCGGAAAAATGGCATACTCCTGGCCTGATGCGTTTTATCGTTTTCCTGACAAAAACTGGAATGATGAGCTTATCATATTATCTGATACCAAAGCGTCAGAAACCCCTGGTATTAAAGTTGAATACATTGATGTGGAGAAAGAAGATGATTTCAATCCCGATTCAATTTATCGTGTAACAGAAGTCTGCCCGGAGTTCCCGGGAGGTTCGCAGGCTTTGCAGGATTATCTCAAGACAAATGTCAATTATCCGGCTCAGTGCAGAGAGGCTAAAATACAGGGGCGTGTACTTATCAATTTTTTAGTTGAGAAGGATGGCTCCATTAAAAATGCAAGCGTGCTAAAAAGTGCACACCCCTTGCTAGACGCCGAGGCCCTGCGGGTAATATCTGATATGCCCAATTGGAAACCCGGCATGGAGCACGGAACTCCCGTCAGAGTATTATACACCGTCCCGGTCAATTTCCGACTGAATTAATGACCCAATGGGGACAGTCCCCCTGTGCCAGAAGACGTATCTGAATGGAATAAGTTATTCTTCCTCAAGATAGAAATAGGTTCCGCCGTCTTCTGTTTGTTTCTGACAAAGTTTATACCCTTCCGAATCAGTTAGGATTGTGGCTTTTGACCAGTCTCCGTAAACGGTGAGTTCGGGATAATCATAAGATGTCTTGGCCAGATTAATTGTTCCGGTTAAGTTTCCTTTTATTATAACTCTTGTAGAAGAGAGATAGAGACTGCTGCGTACATTACCTTCAATGTTAAATATACCCCATCCTAGGAGGTTGATGTAGCCGCCGTCAGGATCATTGTTGACCAACGCATCCTTTCCCGGATTGCTTATTATTAAGCGGTCGGAAGCCCTGATATAACAGGGGCGTTTTTCTGTATTGCCGTCCTTGTCTGTTTGTGTTAATGATGTCAGATTAACAGACCCGTAAATGGCAGTCGTATGGCCAAAAATCAGTATGTTGCCAACTCCGTAAATATCCGTGTCATCACTGCGCTTTATCACGTAAGTTCCTAAAGAATCAAGCATGTATTTCCCGTCGTGGGTGGGCTGGATTAACGGGTTGTTGTAGTTTGAACGTCTCACTTCAAGTGACATTCTGTTCAGTGTTACATCAAATGTGTACAATTTGCCGATTTCAAAAGGATCGCAAATTCCTGTGGCTCCGGAATAGTAGTAATAGTTCTTATCAAGTGCAATGATGTCAAGATAATCATTTTCGGACTTACGGTCGTCATCATATGTAAAATAAGATGCAATATAGGTGTATCCGTTCTGGTCAATATCACCTACATCAATTGAAGTGCCTATGAATTCATCATCGTCAGGGACATATCTGGATACTGAATTCTCATTATGAGATTGTATTTCATAATAGTTGTAATGGATATCTTTTATGGTGTCCCCGTTTTTATCTGTAATGTCTGTTTTAAATCTTAGTATAGACCAGAATCTCTCCAGCCTGACGCTGGCGTCATGTGACAAATTGCCGTCGGGAGTCATATTGAGGGTTAGTCCTTGTGCCTTGGCAAAAAGATACTTGAGCGACTCGTTAATGCTTCCGTCTTTTTGATAAAATGTAAACATAGGATATCCCCAATCCGTCTCACTCAACTTGTAGAAGATGCCCCATGTATCTGTGGAGTCAATAATTACAGGTATATGCCTGGTGCTTTCATCAAGAACTACAACAGATCCGGTGCTGTAATCAATATCAAAGAATGTCATATCGGCTTTGAAAGTGCAGCTCATGCCGTCGGCTGATATATCAGTTGCCTTAAGGCTGATAGCCGTACCGTCCGATTTGCATGCAAGTATTCTCTTGGTCTCATTGTACAGATAACAGACATCGGTTGTATCAAAGCCCAGTTTAACACCGTCTTTAAGGAAGAAAGCGTCTATCTCAGACTGGGTGGTTATAAGGTTGTCAAAATGAGCTTTTATGGAGACACTGTAAACTTGAGCTCCGTCAACATACCTGGGCACATTGTCCACGGTTATTCTTTCAATCGGTTCATCATCATCGTTGCATGATACAAGTCCCCATACGGTTGCTGTGGCAATGGCAGCGGAATACAACAGGTTTTTGATAGTCATGTGTAATACTAATTTGGAATAAGGTTTTTACGGTGCAAAGATAGTGTTTTTTCCGGTTCTGTTTATTCGGGGCAGGGTTGTGTCCAATTGACAGATTTTGTTTATATGAAACTTTGTCGTATCTTCGCTTTACCAATAGTTGAACTGTTATTTGTATTAGGGTTTTAAGGACCCAAAGGGGACAGTCCCCCTGTGTCAAAAATGATTTCATCTATTGTCGTTCTTATTGCTGCCATACGTTACTCTGATGAGGCTGATACGGATATTGTTGCAAGGATATTCAGAGCCTTGACGATAATCAGTGCTGTCATATCAGGTTTCTTCCGCCGATATATAAGCCAGTGGAAAGAAGATAAATAGCCACATTCAAGAATAGGTGGGTAAAACAGGACTCTGACAAGTAATCCCTGAAATAAGTAGACTCTGTTATTTGCAACGGTATTGCAGCGCTTGATCTTTGCTTTGTTAAGAGGTTGCCAATACTTTTGTCCAACAAATACAGTTGTAATATGAATTTCAGGACCATTAGAATCTGCATCCGAAAAGGATGGTACTATATATTATGCAGTGTGTCTTTCCTTTTGCTGACGATAATATCAAATTCAGCAAAAGTTTCTGCTATGCCAGCCAGTTTTATCCACACAAATACAGGTGATACAATACCTGACAGTAAACCGGAAAGAGCAAATGATACAATAAATCATCCAGATACCATATTGTTATCTAAACTGGAAATAGAAGAAACAAAAACTACTGTCAGGGTCGAAAAAATTAATGAGTCTGTAATTAAAATAATAGAAAATTATACAAGCTTGTACGATGTTGATGAATTTCCTTGTGCATATGGTCCTCCTTCAGTTATCTATAAACATAGACCTATAAAGAGATTTATCAAATGGGTTGAATACACCATTAGTAAGAAGAGCATAAAAGTCGTGGTAAAGAAAGAGTTAGACAAGCAAGACACCCTTTCATCTTTTAATATGTAACCGTGTTATTTTGGCGGAAATTAAATATCTTCGCATATCACCCAATAAACCGATAATCGTTTATGAGAAAGACCGGTATTGCATCGTTGAGCATTCTTTCTGTTTTGCTCCTTTTGTCAGCTTGTAAGGATCATTGTTTTCACAATGGTCATGAGTTTGTTGACCTTGGATTAAGTGTGAAATGGGCAACCTGCAATGTGGGCGCTGAGAAACCTGAGAATAATGGAGGTTATTATGCGTGGGGTGAGATACGTAGCAAGGTAATATACTCGTGGAAAAATTACCGTTTCCGTGAAAGCGGTAACTCTTATTCCGATATAAAGTTCTCCAAGTATGATGGTGATGTGTACTCAGTCACTCTTGGTAAGAATGTCAAAAAGAGAATTTTGGATACGGCCGATGACGTGGCAAATCTGGAGTGGGGCGGTGATTGGAGAATGCCGACCAAGGAGGATATTGAAGAACTTACCTGGAATTGTGATTGGGCCTGGACAAAGCTAAACGGAGTAGACGGTATCAGGATAACGAGTAAAGTTGATGGTTATACTGACCGCTCCATTTTTATACCCGCATCCGGATACAAGGATGACTCTAAACAAATCCAAACCGGAAAAGCCGGATATCTATGGTCTAGTACCAATACCGATATGAAGGCCAGTGCCAATATTATATTCTTCTATTCGCATGGCTCACATCTGGATGAAACAATCAGAAGTTGCATAGATGAAGCTTGGAATTGGTATGACACAGATGGAGATTATGTTTTCAGCGAATTACCTCAATCACTTACTGACAAACTCCGTAAATACTTTGATTCAGGGAAAGTTGACCTGGATAGCATCCCTGAATCCATATATAATGAGTATCGCTCATACATTAGCACAACAGACTGGGGTGTGACGTCCTCTTTTTTCCGTTATAATGGCATGCCTGTCCGCCCCGTCTGCCCGTAACAAATATCAGAAAGCAAAATCAACCTTCTGTACGCCCTCTCCGTAGATGGTCTTAAAGACTTCCTTCATGGAGATTACATTATAACCGTTCTCTTTCCACTGTGCTGCCAGATTAAGAGCTTTCTCACGGTTGGCGTGGTCGCGGTCCGGGTCATCGGCTATCAGCATGAAGGCGGCGGTCTTGTATTGGCTGTTGCTCAGGCAGAAATTATGCATGGCGCAGTCGCCGCTGCTGTTTCCGAATGACAACACGGGTACTTTTCCTATCTCCTGAGTTATCTGCAGAACCTTGTTGGTCTTAAGGT